>ODAI010907017.1_pt1 | contig 17064 bp, 19 predicted proteins | sample 1539321 | NCBI WGS metagenome assembly ODAI01 (sample SAMN02144231, study PRJEB22623) | gut metagenome | biome: sheep rumen | host: Ovis aries | place: New Zealand | reverse complement strand
TATCTGGATTTAATTCTTTGGAATTGTTGATGATATCCTTGATAGATTCAATGCATTCTTCACTTAATGTGTTGTTAGTATATTTTCTCACGGATTGTCGTCTATAGATAATATCTTCCAGATTCATAGTTATCACGTTATTTAATGGATTTTTGATGATAATATATTTTTTATCTGCAAATAATATAATATAATATGTCTTTTATGGTTAATCAATATAATTAATAAGAAAATTTTCTAAAAAAAGATAGGAGAGGTTATTGTTTTATGATTCTATCGGGGATTCCATACTCACTATATTTTTGAGCAATCTTGTCAACTGTACCATCGGCATACATCTCATCTAATGTTTGTTGAACTTTGTCTCTAAGTTCTGTATTGTCTTTTTTGAATGCTATGCCATATTTTTCCATTGTTAATGGTTCATTTGATATCTTGTATGAATTGTTATTTTTGGAATTATTGATTTGATAATTTGCAGAACAGATATCAACAATTAATGCATCACATGCACCTGCTTTCAAGTCCATAAATGCGGTGTTATAATTATTGATTTCACTTATCTTATTAAATGAATCTGCTATGGTTTTATTATCGTTTTCAAGAGCATTCAATATTGATGAACTACCTTGAATTTCAACATTTTTACCTTTCAAATCATCTATTGATGAAATATTGGAATCTGATCTTACTATAAATACCTGTTGGTTATTGAAGTATTCTTTGGACCATGTATAATCATTTTCCCTATTGTTTATTGTAAATTCGCTCCATATACAATCAATCATCCCACCATTTAATTCAGTGTCTTTAGTATTCCAATCGACAAATGGCATTGCTATGAATTTCCAATTGTTTCGTTTTGCAACTTCTTTTGCTAATTCTATATCAAAACCAGTATATTCACCGTTGTTATCCTTATATTTGAATGGAGGAAATTTTGAGTCAAATCCTATTATGAATGTTTCCTTATTGTTTTGTGCATATAAATCACTGTCTAATAATCCTGCACTTACTGTGCTAGACATAAATAATATTAGGATAATTAGAGTAATACCTGGCGTAATTTTTTAACCATATTAACACTTCCATTTAATAAATATTTTTATTGATGATGATATTTATTATTTTAATTAAATTACTAGTATTTTTCTAAGATAATGGTTAATTTTAATAACTTTTAATTAGAAATATTATCTATGTGTATTTTAGAGAATTTTTTTATGGATTCTATGTAGTTTATCGAATAATTATCAAATAATTTAACAACTCCATCTATGTGATAAAGTATGATGGGTATTTGTTAATTGATACATTGTCCATAATCAAGCATACTTTTAACGGATAATTCAAAAAAAATTCTTTTGGATATTATAAAGGTGAGGAGTTTGAATTACAGGAGATTATTTTACATCATAATTCTATTGTCTTTTTTGCTTATAGTTTTGATGATGGCATATCCACTCTTTGTAGGACAGAATAATGCAATAAATAAAAATCATTCATCAGATGATAATTTAAGTTATTACAATTGGACTTATGATAAGAAGGAGTATCCTAAAAATAGTTATACTTTAGATGAGATATGTCCACCGCATACCAATCCAAGTTCCATTAAACAATTCTTTGATGAAAGTGACTTTAATGACGATGGACTACTCGAGGGTAAGGAAATAAGTGCTATGGATTATAAATTAAAACATAGCCAATATACATATAATGGACCATATGGCTATAATTAATTGATGCATGTAAAATAATTAATTCTTAGCCATATAATTTTAATACTTTTTGATGAGCCTTCATTTCTATTGCATCATCTAACGGTTCTAATGAATCAATATCATATTTGTTTTGAAGTGCTTTAAGAATTAAATAATCTGCCAGGTGTGGATTCTTTGGTAAAATAGGACCATGAAGATATGTTCCAATATAATTCTTATAGACTACACCCTCTATCTTATCATCTTCATTATTTCCCTGGCCAACCAATACATCACCCAATGCATCATATCTGCTGTAAGTTCTACCACCATGATTTTCAAAGCCTACTATTGATTTGGGCTCAATATCCAAGTTGGTTTTAATAATAATATTGCCGATAATCCTTTTTTTATCACTTGATTTGGTCGTATAATCCAATATGTTAAGACCGGATAAGCAATTTCCATTCTTGTCAATATATTCGGCACCAAGTAATTGATAACCACCACATACTGCAAGCACAACCTTATTGTCTTCAATAACTTCTTTAAGAACTTCTTTATGTTGAAGAAAATCCTTATATACCAGTTGTTGGCTTCTGTCTGAACCTCCACCCATAAAGAAAATATCCCCTTTGGTTAAATCCTCCTTATTGTCATCACTAAAATTATGTACCTTAACAGTTATGCCACGATTCTCTGCTCTTTTAACGAGACATTTGACATTCCCTGTATCACCATACAAATTCAATAAGTCCGGATATAAATGAAATATATCTAATTGCATGAACAAACCTCATTTTACTATTTTACTGATATAATCCCTGGCTTCAAATACTGCAGTATACGTTGGAAGCACGTAAACTATTTCCACATCATCTTCTATTGCTGTATCAATGGCACTATACATATCGTCTATAATTTTAATCTTATCTGTATTTACATCATCATACTTCTTTTTTAATGCAATGTCTTCAGCTCTTCTTCCACTACAGTAGTAACTCTTAATAATCCCATCATTATTGCAGGAAGTATTGGCATCCCAAATCCAGGATATGTCTCTTCCATCTGCGGGATTGTCGTTTAATATATGCAGGATGCTTTTTGTTCTATTATCCTGGCTGATTATATTGATGACTTCAGTTAATCCTATAGGATTTTTTGTTAAAATAACCTTGATAATCTTATTTTTATAATCAAATTCTTCCATTCTTCCAAGACTAAATTTGAATGATTCTATTTCCTTGATACTATTATCAATATCTAAATTTAACTCATTTGATAGTGCAAATGCGCTGCACAAGTTATATGCATTATATATACCAACATAGGGGTATTCTATAACAAAATTCTCATTGTGGTGATTAATCGTAACTGTCTGTGAAGAATCATGAGTTATAACAGAATTAACCATATAATCCTTATTTTGATTGTTAAATCCGCATTTCATACAATGATACATGCCCAGATGTCCATATACCTGAGTATCATATTCAAGTTTATCACCACATAACGGACATTTCTTAAGATTAAGGTTTGATTCCAAATTTTCTGTTGAAATATCCAATCCATAGGTTATGACGTCATTGGTTAATTTATAGCTGAACTGATTCACATAAGGATCATCACAGTTAATTATCAATTTCGTATCCGGAAGTAACTTGATATCATCCAGAACTTCATTAATTATTCCCTCGATTTCTCCATAACGATCTAGCTGGTCTCTGAAGAAATTGGTTAAAATGATATAATTCGGCTTTAAAAAACTGCTGACATAGTCAAGGGATCCTTCATCCACTTCGAATACTCCATAGTCATATTTTTCTTGTGTATTTCGTATATATGTACTAGCTATGCCTTGACGCATATTGGCACCCTTTAAATTTGATAGGACCGTGAAATCATTTAGTATTTTATTTATCAGATTATTTGTAGTGGTTTTCCCGTTTGTTCCAGTGATTAATATGATTTTATCACATTTATCGTTTATGACTTCCAAAAAACTGTTGTCAATCGTCAAGGCTACTTTGCCCGGCAATGCAGTACCTGATTTATTAAACAGCTTAAGAACACTTAATGTGATTTTACCAATTCTTAAAGCTAAACTATTTTTGATTGTCATCATTAATCACTGTATTTTTATATATGCTACCGTTTTTATAACATACTTAATTATATTTTTAATATTATTAATAATATTTGGTTTATTGTCAATATTTCACGTATTTTAGTATGAATCAGATGCTTTTTATAGGGATATTATTTGAATCATTTACTTTACTCATCATCTATTCAAACTATTACTGTATGATTATTTTTTAAAAAAAGTATAAATAAGAATTGTTGTTTAATTTGGTGGGGAATGTTTTAAATTTTATTGGAAATATTATTCGTATTGTTTTTTACCATCCATTATCATCATTTTATCCTTATTTGGTAATATTTCCACTTCTCTAACATTATCATTCCAGTCATCCGGTTCGACTTCTTCTAATGATATGCATAATGCTTCCTGAGGACATCCCCAATATTTGAGGAATATCTCATTAATTTCTTCAACAACTTTCTGTTTGGTCTTTTTATCTTTAGGGTATGCTTTGATTCTGATGTAAGGCATATAATCACTCCATATTATTTCTATCTTATAATTTATATTTTAATAATAATAAGTCTTGTCAAGATAGGATAGTCAATACAGTATTTAATGGATAAGGAATATATATATAATCGAGCATAAAATCGAATAAAACATTATTAAATCTTTTTGATTTCAGAAACTAGTTTACTATAAAGATAATATCCTTAATGTTAATATCTTCAATATATGATAACATAATTTAATTACATGAAACAATAGCTATCTTTTAAACAATTTTTAAAAATATACTTAATTATATTACTTTATCAAACAAACATTTATGTACTAAGGTGATTCTATGAATAATTCTAAAGAAAAAGAGGATATGCCTGTATGGGACAGTCATTTTTCTTTTTTAATGGCAATGATTGGTTCCGCAGTAGGATTAGGTAATATCTGGCGTTTTAATTATGTATTATATTCTAATGGGGGAGGAGCATTTTTCATACCTTACTTCCTAGCAATATTAATCATGGGAATACCATTCTTAATACTTGAATATGGTGTCGGAGCTAAATTCAAGAATTCATTATCGAATATTATAAAAGAGATTAAGCCACAACTGGAGATAATTGGATGGATTACTGTATTTTTAGCATTCCTAATATTAACATATTATACGTACTGAATCTTCAACAGATATGATTATCCAGTTGATTATAACTTTATTGGTTATTATTGTTACGGTACTTCTTACTGTTTTACCTGGAAAAGAAGAAAATCATTCATAATTCATTTTTTTCTTTTTTTTAATTTGTAAATTATTTCTTAGTTTAAAATCAGTATTTATTTAATTTAGCGGAAAAATATAATCATGAATATGGGAGTTAATACCAAAAAAATATTGTGTAGAAAAGTTCATTACCCCTGTTTTTTATTATAATTTTAAGTTTTCAATCACCAATTTATCATTGTATTCATATGCAAAAGATTCCTGATTTAATAAGTCGTTATTACCAATAAACCAAGTTTTAAATATGTCATCTGGACTTTTCTGATTGTCATTTTGTGATGCAAATACTGTAATTAACAGTTCATCAAAACATCTTGATTTGTAAAAACCTTTAGCTTTTGTCATGTAAAAACTGTCATATCCATTCAAACCTAGATTTTGAATTAGTTTATCAAGAACATCATCTATGTCAAGTTCTATTAATCCATTTTTATCATGGGTATATAATGGTATATGAAATACATATTTATCGTTCAATTCTATCATGCAATCACTCTCTGATGATTTATTTTAAAAAAAGCTGTGATATAATCATATTACTGTTTTATGAGTGTATTATATCTACTTACATTATCTTTGTTTTATGATGAGTTTAACAGATCATATAATTCCGGGATTACCTGTTCGAATTTGACTCCATAGTTATGGCTTGAATCATCAATGGTTTTTTCAATAGCCCTTTTGGTAAATTCCCCCGCTATTTTTGTTGATTCAATCACATCTTTACCTATCATGGTTGAACCTACAAATACTGATGCAAATACATCACCAGTACCAAATGATTGATGATTGACTTTATCATTATATACAAATTTCACATCAGATGGCTCCTTTTTATCAAATACGAGCATTCCCATTTTATCATCCTTATGTGTGTCTCCTTTTAAAATCACGTGTCTTTTTGTAAATTTGGATAATTCCTTTGCCATTTCTATCATTTCATCTTTTGTAAATTCAGGTTTCCATTTCCTATGTAATAAACAGCATGCTTCTGTAGTATTAGGAAGAACATAATCCCCTATTTTGCAAAGCTCACTCATATTGTCGGCAAATTCTTGGTCAAAGCCATTATAAAATTCTCCATAGTCTGCCATGGCAGGATCAACAAATACAAGTCCATCTTCCTTAAGTCTAGAATCAATTATGTCTTTTATGTAATCTAACTGTTTACTTGAACAAATAAATCCTGTATATATTGCATCAAAGTAGATTCCCTCTTTTTCCCAGTGTCTTTTGATTGATGGAAGATCCTCTGTCAAATCCCTAAATGTGTAATCGGTAAAACTGGAAGTATGTGTGGATAGTATGGCTGATGGGAGAACTGCAGTTTCTATTCCAAATGCTGATAGAATAGGCAACGCTACGGTTATGGAACACTGTCCATAACATGATATGTCTTGGATAGTTAATATTTTAATATCATCACTCATCATTTCACCTATTATATATTTATTGATTGCCATATAAATAATTATTATTTATAATGTATTGATTTTAATGTTATTATAATATTAATTGTTTAATTATTTTAAAAATTAAGGCATATTATTCAATAATATTATTTAATATTTAAATACTTTTAAACATAGGATAATGGTTGGTGATGGAAATATACATTCAATCTTCACATGATGTTTGATGGGGATTCATCACTAAATCAGTTATCGCAATATATTAAAGGTTAGTTTTTATGTCAATAATATCTATCTTCCTTCATTTATGACCATTAAGATATATCCTGCTGGTGATTTGAATAACTTTAAATTCAACAACTTTTTATATCAATATACTGGAATAAATTCTTAAGAAAAAGTAGGGGGAAGGTGATTAGGTATAATACTCATTCTAATTATTCTTAATTTTCAAATAAGTCTGAGACATTCTCCAGCTTTTCACTAATTTGTATATGCTGAGGACATACCTTTTCACAGGAACCACATTTTATACATTCTGAAGCTTTAGCATATTTTTCTGCATAATTACTGTAATATAAGTAATTCAACTGTTGGTTAACGGTAGAACTTTTCTCATCATTATAAATTGAGAAATATTTTGATATAGGTATTGACTTTGGACAATGATCGGCACAGTAATCACAGTATGTACAAGGAATTGCTATAGAATCATTGATCATCTCACGAGCCTGGCTAATTATATCCAACTCATCTTTATTTAGTCCATTGAAGTTTTTAATTACTTCACTATTTTCTTTAATATGTTTTAATTCAGACATTCCACTTAAAACCATCTTCACGGAATTTAAATTCAAAACATAAGATAATGCCCAGTTGACTGGAGATTCCTGATTATAACTCTTAAAGAGATTATTTACATTTTCAGGTACATTTATTAAGTTTCCACCCTTTAAAGGTTCCATAACAAATACATCCATTCCATAATCTTCAACAAGTTCATAACATTCTTTTGCTTCAACAGAATGATTTAACCAATCCACATAGTTTATTTGAAGTTGTACAAATTCAATATCTGGATTTTCATCCAACACCTGTTTTAAAACCTCAGGAGTATCATGATGGCTAATACCCATATGTTTTATTAAGCCTTGCTCTTTAACATCACGTATAAAGTCAAATACTTTCAATTTCTTGGCTATTCCATTATAAAATATGTTTGCCGTATTGTGAACAAGATAATAATCAAAATATTCAACTCCACATCGTTCCAGTTGGGTATTGAATATGGTTTCTGGCTTGTCATTTAGGTTCATACTATAAATTGGCATTTTGTCTGCTATTTGAACTTTATCTCGAGGATATCTTTCAATGACACATTTTCTAATGGCTTCCTCACTTTTTCCATTATGATAGTTATAGCCCGTATCAAAATAACTGCCACCATTACTAATGAAGCAGTCAACTAATTCATTTACCTTTTCATAATCTATTTCACTTGAATTGTCATTAGTTAATGGCAATCTCATAAACCCAAATCCTAATTTAAAATCATTCATATAATTCACCTAATATTTTTCATAATGAATATTATCCATGACCAAATCATCATTCATATATCCTTTTTTATTTTCTCCTTTTTTGCCTAACGCAACACAGTTTAAAACTCTAAAATTACCTGGAATATTTAACAAATCCCTAATTTCTTCATCTGCTGATTTATTTTGACCTCCACGATTTCTGATATGAATCCAACAAGCACCTATATCAAATTGTTCTGCAGCAAGCAGTATATATGTTGAGGCTACGGATGCATCTTCTATCCATAGTTCACAGTTAGACGTATCTGCCATGACTACAATACATACTTTAGCCTCCAAAAGTGGCGGTGCACCCATTGCTTTACATTTGGCTATCTGTTTTATCATTTTTTTATTCTTTATCACCACAAAATGAATGGGATGGGCTCCCCATGATGAAGGCGCTGTTAATGCTGTTTTAAGTATTTCTTGGATGATTTCATCGGAAATGTCATCATTAAGGTAGTGTCGTGTAGATCTACGTCGTAATGTCAAGTTCAATAAATCATTTTTCATTTTTAAATCTCCTAAGAATAGTTACATTAACTTATTAAGCAACTTTATCTAAATGATTAATTTGTAAAGAATTGTTTTCAGCGTTTTTGTTTCTTCTTCTGTTATTTTGGTTGTTATGTTTGATTCCCATAGCTTTATGAATGATATAATGTTGTCTGTTTTTTCAATGCCTTTAGTTGTAAGTTTTACAATTTTTCTTCGACGATTGTCAGGATCTTCAGTTCTTATGATGTAATCCATGTTTTCAAATTTTCTAAGTAATTTTGCTGTGTATCCGTCGCTTACTTTAAAAAGCTCTACCAGTTCCTGTTGTGTTATATTATCGATGGATCTGATTCTCAGAAGAAACGGTAATTCTTTTCTTGTTAATTCATCATCAATATAGTTTTCTTTATGATATTCTCCATAGTTTGATATTAACTCTTCTATGTAATTGTATATCAGAATATTCTCTTTGTTATCATCATTGAATTGTTTTGGTAATTTCATATTGCTCTTTTATTATCTATATTTATTTTCATTATTAAATGTTATCATAGTTAATAGTTATCTAATGAAATAATTAACTTTATTAATTATTATTGTTATAAATAAATATTGTATTATAAAATTATATATTAAATAAATTATTTAATGGGACAACATACATAAAAAATACATAATGATAAATAAACAGGAGATAAACAACATGACAAATAGTTTAATAATCTATTATTCAAGAGCAGGACAAAATTATGTCAATGGAAACATCACAGAATTAGAACGTGGAAACGCAGAAATATTGGTAGACTACATAAAGGAATTTACAGGTGCCGATACATTCCGTGTCGAAACGGTAAACGAATATCCAATTGATTATATGCAGACAACAGAAGTTGCAAAAGAAGAATTAAATAACAATGCTAGACCTGAGTTAAAGGAAGAACTAGATGACATATCTAATTATGAAATAATATATATTGTAGCACCTAACTGGTGGGGAACGCTACCAATGGCAATGTTTACACAACTTGAAAAACTAGATTTCACTGGTAAAATCGTCAAAACATTGATTACCCATGAAGGATCAGGACTTGGAAGCTCAATGGGCGATATTAAAAAATTATGCCAAGGTGCAGATATCCGGGAAGGATTGGCAGTACAGGGCGCACAGGTAAAATCAAGCAAATCCAATGTAGAAAGATGGGTAGAATAAGGATTGAGAAGATGCCTGAAAAGATGTCTGTTTTATTAGTAAACGGAAGTCCAAATAAGAATGGATGTACCTATACTGTTTTAAAACAAATGCAAGATACATTTGAAAAAGAGAATATCAAAGCTGACATATATCAAATAAGCAATGATATTAAAGGATGTATAGACTGTAGAAAATGCACTACATTAGGCAGATGCATATTTGATGATGAAGTAAATTCATTTGTCCAGAAGGCTGAAAAATATGATGGATACATATTTGGAGGGCCGGTATATTATGGTACGATGAATCCCACATTAGTAAATTTCATGACTCGAGTATTTTTTTCTTCATTCTTTGGTGGAAAAAAAATATTTCGTCTAAAACCTGCAGCTGCAGTGGCATCTGCACGTAGGGCAGGTACAATGACTGCATTAGATACAGTTAACAGATTCTTTAACTGGGCTGAAATGCCAATAATCAGTTCAACATATTGGAACGTGGTTTATGGTACCAACAGTGATGAAGTGATGGAAGATACGGAAGGATTAAGAACCGTAACTACCTTGGCAAAAAACATGGCATGGTTTTTAAAAATCAAACAGTTAAGTATTGAAGAGGGAATACCTTTACCCGAAATAACAAAATAAATACATTTCAATTTCAAAGAGGGGGACATATAATTTAACATCTAATGTTAATGGATTACTAATAGGAGGCACAAAATAAATGAAAGATGTTGTACTACTAACAGGGGCTGGCCAGATAGGAATGGCAATAGCAAGAAGGATAGGTTATGGTAAAAAAATTATAATAGGTGATAAATCATTAGAAAATGCAGAGAACATTTCTAAAATAATGACTGAAGCGGGATATGATGTGGAATATTATGAATGTGACATATCCAGTCGTGAATCAATCCAAAATCTGATAAAAAAAGCTCAAGAGTATGGTGAAATAGCACATTTCATAAATGCTGCCGGTGTATCCCCTTCTCAAGCATCTATAGAAACTATACTTAAAGTGGATTTATATGGTACTGCAGTTTTGCTTGAAGAAGTAGGTAAAGTAATTAAAAAAGGTGGTACTGGTGTAATAATCTCTTCACAATCTGGTCATCGTATGAAACAATTGGGTGCTGAAATTGATGAACAACTAGCGACCACACCTACAGAGCAATTGCTTAATCTGGATGTTTTACAAGTTGAAAATATTGAAGATACTCTTCATGCTTATCAGCTGGCAAAAAGATGTAATGTAAAAAGGGTAATGTATGAAGCATGTCGATGGGGTGAAAAGCAAGCCCGAATAAATTCAATATCACCGGGGATAGTGGTAACTCCATTAGCATTAGATGAATTTAATGGTCCTAGGGGAGATTTCTATAAACACATGTTTGAAAACTGTCCTGCTGGAAGACCGGCAACTGCAGATGAAGTAGCAAATGTTGCAGATTTATTGCTTAATCCTCAGGGATCATTCATAACGGGTTCAGACTATTTAATTGATGGTGGAGCTACAGCATCCTACTTTTATGGTAAATTAAAGCCAGAATAGTACATAAAGTAATGGTGGGATGTTCTTATTAATTATCATAAATCATACAACAAGAATGTGGTAATATTCAATAAATTGGGTATATTTGATAAAATCTCACCTTAAATAATTCAATTAATAATTGTTCCATCAATCCAAGTATTTGATACAATTTTATAATTGTATCTTTTTCTATTTTTTTAATGATTATTTTTATTTAATAGTTTTAATAACCTCCATATCATACTTATTTTTTCATATAACTTCATATTATTAAATATAATAATCAATATTTTCTTACACTAATTTATTTGTATGAAATACCTTAAAATGGATGTGTTTTCTGATAATAATTAATTTGGCATATAATGATTGAATATTTTTAAATAATATATTTATTCTAAAAACTTATCAAAAAGCTATTTAATCCAGATTATAGTTGATATTAAATCATTTAATTTTCATGCTTTCATTATAGGTATGGTTTTCATCTCAAATTTGATGGATATTTGGAACATAATAATATGTTTTGGAATACTTTATAGAAATATTTAAATATAACTTATTCCATATTAATAGTACACAAGAATATATTTGACAACATACAAATTGGTATATAATAAATTAATTATTCTAATATGGGGTGTATAATCATGAAAGAAAAAGATATTTATTTTACGGTTAATTCTGTTAATATGTTTAACGGTATCAGGCCATTTAAAATTAATTCAATACTCAAATTAATCAAGGAACCTGAGAATAATTATGATGCAGAGGCTATACGAGTCGAACTTAGGTATGCCGGACCATCAGGTTATGTGGCAAATAGCGTTAAGACAGTGGCTAGAGGATGTTACAGTGGAGGACGCTTATATGATAAGATATTGGACTCTGACTATGGAAGGGTAAAATTTATTATTGGCGATACGGTCATAGCTAAAATTCTATCTAAAGAGGAATTGGACAAAGAAAAAAATAATCCTGACAGTGATATAAACTTTATGTAGGAGGTATTTCTATGGATAATGTTCTAAGTAGCATATTTGATGGCATAACTACATTTGATCCACAAAACTATAAAAACATGACTGTAGTAGGATTAGATATTCCTGAAAACAGGAATATTGATCTAATGAGTTTAAAGATAGGTTTTGATTTGGGATTGGTTGAAATATGTGAAGTGGATGAGAAAGGAAGTGTAAATGAAGTTAAAGTAATAAACAAAGCCGTTACACCTCTTTTGATATTGGATGGTGAGGAAATCATCGGATCAAAACAGAATCGAATAGTGAATTCCACAATTATCATAGAAGCTAAAAGTGAAAAAATCATACCTGTAAGCTGTACTGAAGCAGGCAGATGGGAATACAATACCAGTAAATTTCATTACTCAAAACATATGGCATCCAGTAATGTAAGAAAGAATAAGCTTCACAGTGTAAGTAATTCCTTACGGCTTAATAATAAATTTAATTCAAATCAATCCGAAGTCTGGAATAACATTTCTCAAACAGAAGAAAAATTAAATGTTCATAGTCAAACCGGTGCATTAAATGATGCTTATAAAAATAAATCATTGGATATAGAAGAGTATAGCAATTCATTTAAAATTCATGATAAACAGAATGGATTCATCGTTTATATTAATGGGCGATTGGTTGGAATGGAAATGATATACAATAACAGCAGATATAATGAATATCATGATAAACTCCTTGAAAGTTATATAATTGATGCAATCAGTAAATCAAACGATGAATACGAAAATGATAAAATTAAAGATGATGAATTTATTGAGGAAATTAAAAAATCCGAATGTGAATCATTTGATTCTGTAGGATTAGGTGTTGATTATCGTCTTGAAAATGAAAATATAAGTGGTAGTGCTGTATTGTTTAAGGATGCTCTTATAAATGCATCTTTCTTTAGAAAAGTATAAGAGATGATCCTTGATTTTTATTTTTTATGTACTTATTTGTAAAGTAATTGTTTTTTTTGATATTGAAATATCAACCTTTCTTTTATCAATATAGAAAAATAATTTTCAATGCTGTTGAATTTAAAAAAAAGAGTGTTTGTGTTATATGAGTTTTTCATATAAATTGAATGTCTTCAATCCACGTTCATCAGCTTTTACTGAAATTGTATCTACATATTCAAATGCGAGTTTTTTATATACTCTTTCTGCAGGTACATTATTTTCAATAATACTTAACCGTACGCTTTTTATGGATTTTTCTTTCGCTAAGTCTAAGACATATTTTAACATTTTTTGTGCTATGCCTTTGTTTCCATGTCCATGTTTTACGGCTACTAAGCGGACCACATAAACATTTTCATAGTCTTCGTCTATTTTCCATTGGATATTTTCATAGCCCTTGTTTGCTTTATGGTTAATTACTACGGAGGATACAATTTCCTCATCTATTACGCCAACATATAACTCTTCATTTTCTATTGCTTCTATAATGTTTTTATCTTTAGGATATACGCCATATTCCCATTGTGGGGTGTGTTCATTATTTTTTATTGCATTTATCAATTCTTCATATAGATTTATTACTGTATTGGTATCATCGTTATTTGCTTTTCTGAATATTACCATTGTTGTCACCCTATTGTATTGATTGTTGAAGTTTTGAATAAATATTGTTATGAGTATTACTGTGTATAATAGTGTAATTATATTTATATTTTATATCTTGTATATAATAAGTTTTGTTATTATTATGAATAATATTATGTTATCAACTTTAAAAAATTGATTACAACTCTTATTTCATTAATTTTTCGATTTTGATTAATTCTGTTAGGCAAATACATCCAAAGCCTTTATCATAGCTTCCACTATTGTCTTTTTTGTCCTTATTGTCTATGGATGTTCCTCCCAAAAGCTCACATATCGTTGGAATGTTGTATTGTTTGATATTTGGATTAATATTTGATGTTGACAGATATTCATCTTGGGTTACTATACATAAGTCATTATGATATGCATATGTTATTAGATATAAATCTGCATCAAATGGATTTTCAAGTGTTTGTGTTTTGAAATAATCAGGTATCTTAACTCTTAATGTATTGTATGTTTCGGTTATATCATTTGTTATACTATCCTTGAAGATTTCCTTATATTCCTCACAGAAATAATCATCTTCAAGTTCATCTCTGACTTTATCTATTGATATGGCTATACCCTCATCCAATAGTTTCAGGAAGTTATTGTAATGGGTTGGAAAACAATCCTTGTCATATTCCTCTCCGTTCTGAAATCTGACAAAAATACTGGTATCTATTAGGTATTTTGCATCACTCATTTTCGCACCCCGCTGATTTTGTTTATCAGATATGGAATGACTGTATGTGGTACTCCAAGTTCATTTGATAAGTCCAGGTCATTTATGAGGTTATTGTCATAGGCTTCTAGAACTAATTGGGTATATAGTCGTCCGTTCTGGTTGATATTTCTGGATGCTAAGCTTTTTAATCGTTTTTGTTTATTTTTCTTTTTATCGTTTGTCTTTTTAACAAGTTTTGTATTGTCTACTATTATTTCTGTCTGACTTTCATCTTCCAGATTTTCCAATTCGTCATCTTCTGGTGTGTATACTCTTTTTTTAAGTTGTTCTTCCAGCTCTTCATCGGTTAATATGTTCAAGTTTCTTAATCTGTACAGTACTGTTTCCATATTGACGTTATATCTTGTTGATACGATTCTTATAACACTGTTTATGTTGGCTATTCTGATTTTTTTAATTTCCTTCTCAGGCAGCATTATCTCTGATGCTATGGCATTGCATAATCTTTCATCTTTTTGGGTGTTGTAGTCTCCGCTTATGCCATCTTTGCTGATTAATAAATGTGCATATTCATTGAATAATGAGTATATTTTTTCTATCTCAGAGTTTCTATTGTTAATTCCAATGATAGGTAATTTTTCATTATTAAATGCGTATCCGTTTATATCTTCTGGTTTGATATTGTAAAATTTGAATATTAGAATATTTAGGGATTCAAATTCCTTAATCCAGTCATCAGTCGTATAATTATTCAATTTGTCGGCGTTGATGTTTAATGATTCTCTGATGATGTTGACTATTTTTGTTTTGCTTGTATTTTCGTTTTGATAATATTTGAAGGATAGATCTTTATCCAGTTTATCTGCTATTTCCAATAGCAGTAATCGTTTACGTTTTGCATGTTTAATTTCCTTTAGTATTTCTGGACTGGATATTAATCTTTTATCGTTCATGGTCCGGTAATCTTTAACGTACTGTTCAATCTTTGGTGGAGGTGTATTGTTTAAAAATAGTAATGGACTCACGTCATACACTTTTGCTAGTCTATTCATATTTTTGTATGTTAGTTTTCCGGTCTGTTCCCATTGTGCTAATGTTGATTCCTTGATTTTTAACTTTTTGCTAGCACTTTCAAGTGTATAATTCAATGATTTTCTAGACCAGATAATCCATTCGGGATTTATTTCAATGCTTTCTGTCATATTACACCTCTTCTAATATTTTTTTTAGATATAATTATATATTTCTATTTTAATTTATTTATTTTTATTGAAAATAGATGTTATGATGTATCATTATTTGTTGTATTCCTATTATTTCTACGCTAATTATCCAAATAATCTATCTCCAAAACATAAACATTTATGTCTGTTGATTTCATTTATTTAATAAATATTTGGCATATATAAAATTGAATGCTATTATAAATCTGGGAAATTATCATTCTATTCTTTAATCATATTCTGGTATATATTAATATATTAAATATTTAATTAACCATACATATACTTTCCTTAGGAAACTAATATATAATAATAAGAAATATAATATATTAAGTTACTTGAAAGAGATTATGAAAAATATATAAAGACATTAAACATAATACAAGATGATAAAATAATCATTGAACTTCAATATACTGATAAAAAAAATTTAAAAAAAACATGCTATACTATAATTATTATATCAAAAAAATCAAAAGTCGTGATAATAATGAATAAGAGAACGTTAGGGATAAGTAATATAAAAGTATCTGAAATAGGACTTGGCTGCATGGGAATGACACATGCATACGGAAAACAAAGAAATAAAATAGACATGATAACGCTCATACAAAAAGCTATCCAATTAGGATGTAACTTTTTTGACACGGCAGTAGTATATGGACAAGACAATGAAAAATATCTTGGAGAAGCATTAACAGAACATAGAAAAGATGTGGTAATAGCAACAAAATATGGAATAACCGGACAATCACATGATAAAAAACAACCAATAAATAAGTTGGATTCAAGACCAGAAACTATAAAAAAACAATTAAACGAATCATTGGAACGACTAAATACTGATTATATAGATTTATACTATCAGCACAGAGTAGATCCTAAAGTAAAACCTGAAACAGTAGCAAATATTATGCAAGAATTTATTGATGATGGATTGATAAGGGCTTGGGGGTTATCTAATGCTCCAATAGAGTACCTAAGAAAAGCACATGAAACATGTCCAATATCTGCCATTGAAAATCAGTACTCCATGTTATACAGAAGTCAGGAAAAAGAATTATTTCAATTATGTGAAGAATTAAACCTGGCATTTGTAGCATACAGTCCACTGGGAAATGGATTTCTAACAGGAAAATATGATAACAATACAGAATATGATAAAGATGATTTCAGAAATACGATGGCAAGATTCAGTGATAAAACAGTAAAAAACAACCAGAAACTACTGGAAATAATTAAGGAATTAG
>ODAI010911067.1_pt1 | contig 17069 bp, 13 predicted proteins | sample 1539321 | NCBI WGS metagenome assembly ODAI01 (sample SAMN02144231, study PRJEB22623) | gut metagenome | biome: sheep rumen | host: Ovis aries | place: New Zealand | reverse complement strand
TTTTCAAATTCAAAACCGCATTTCAGGATGATGGGGTCTCCCATGTCGGTTATAAACAGCTTCATGCCGTTTTCACAGTTGAAATAATAGCCCGTAAGGTGCATAAAGCCGTCGGAAAGCTCCTTTACATCCGAATTATCCCAGTCCACATCCGCTGCTGTCTCTTCAAGCACGGAGGCAGCCCTCTCCGAAAGGGGCTTGTCACAGGCACGGTCTATAAGGTCTGCATTCAGGGGCGTACACCAAGAGGGGTATTCCTCCGTTCCATTCGGTACATAGGCAAGATAGATGTAGTCCCCGCTTTCAAAGCACTTTTCCATAGTCATATAATAAGGCACATCGTTATCCGGGATGAAAAGGCAGTGACCGTTTTTCAGGTTGAAGATATATCCATCCTGCTCTGCAAAATACTGCTCCTCGGTGGGGGTCTCCTCCGCAGTCTGTTCGGTCACGGTGACTTCCACCTTTCTGAAAGGGTTTATTCCCCAGTTGTCCTCAGGCACGCCCGGCCATGTCTCATAATAATAGTCCTCTCCCGATGCCACACTCTGCACCTGTGTATCCTCCGGGAAATGAGGCAGGGATGTGAGCTCCGTTACAGCAGGCTCCTCTGTTACGGCAAAAGTCACGGTCATGGCTGCCTGTAAACTGTCATCCTGTTCTTCTGCGGAAATATCCTTTACTGCCGCAGTTCCCTCACCTGTGGTGTCTGTTGTTTCCAACACGGCTGAACTTTCACCTGCGGATGCACAGCCGCAAAGCAGGGCGCACAGTAAAAGTGCTGCATATCTTTTCATATAAATACCTCCCGTTCCCTTTGTATATAAATACAAACGAACAGGAGGTCATTTTTCATTTATTGGTATCTTTGTAGCTTTGCACAAAAAAAGGAAACGGATTTCGTTCTTATGCTGTATCAGATCTCATATAACAGCGGAGCGCCATGCCCGAAGAATATCCTGCGCCTGCCAAGAGACTGTATCTTTTCGTATGTTCTTTCCATGGCATCACGGTCGCTGTACAGATGCCCCATTGCGGGAAGCACCCAGTTATCCAGCGCATCCCCCACGATAAGCCCCTTTCCGCATACATCCACACCCAGAGAACCTGCGGTATGGCCGGGAAGCTCTATTATATCCGCATCAATGCCGAAGCTGCGGAGGCTGTCCCCCTCCTTGACAAATATCACCCTGTCCGGGCGCTTTACTTTAGTATCCGAAAGGCTTTTCAGAGACAGGGTCAGCACTGTTTTCCCCACTATGCCGCAGCTTTTCAGGGGCTGAGCCGAATAGTCGTCAAAGAGTTCATCATCCGCCCTGTGATATGCCACGGGCACACGAAATCTTTCCGACAGCGCCGCCGCATTCTCCGCATGGTCAAAATGGGGATGAGTGAGCAGTATCAGTTTAAGGTCGTATTTTTCACATTCTGCTGCCACTTTCTCCGCATAGGGCGATGCACCGGTATCCACCAGCACCGCCTTGTTACCCGATATGATGAGATAGCAGTTTCCCGTGCCGCATTTTATACGCCGTATCTTTGTCATAAGCATCTCCTCTTACGGACTGTTTCACTGTGTAAGTGCGTAGAAGGTCACCGCAGCAGCGGCTGCCACATTCAGGGAATCCACCCCGTTTTTCATGGGTATGCGCACCCTGAGGTCACAGCCCTTTATGGTATCATGAGTAAGGCCGTCCCCCTCCGTGCCGAATACCACCGCCTTTTTGGGATAGGAAAGGAGAGAGCTTTCCCGCAGGGACAGACTGTCATCACAGAGTGCCATCGCCATAAGGGTGAAGCCCGCTGCTTTCAGCGGTGATATGTCGTTTTCGGGGAGGTATGCCCAGGGCACCTGAAAGACCGTACCCATGCTGACTCTCACCGTTCTGCGGTTCAGGGGATCCGAGCATGAGGGGAAAAGCACCACCCCGCCTACTCCAAGAGCGGCAGCAGAGCGGAAGATCGCCCCCACATTCACCGAATCGGTGATGTTTTCAAGGACGGCTACAAGAGACGAGCCGCAGACCTCCGCAAGAGATTTTGGATGAGGTCTTTTCATAGCGCAGAGCACTCCCCTTGTGAGCCTGAACCCCGCTATGCTTTCGAGTATGTCCGCCTCGGCGGTGTATACCGGCACCCCGGGGCAGCGCCCTATGACCTGCCGTGCCGCACTGTCCGCCTTGTTTTTCGTGCAGAGAAAGGAAACTGGCTCCAGCCCCGCATCAAGAGCGGTGTTTATCACCTTGGGAGTCTCTGCGATGAATATGCCCTTTTCCGGCTCAAGGCGGTTTCTCAGCTGAGCCTCGGTCAGGCGGAAATAGGGGGCTGCTTCGGGGCAGTCCGCAGAAAACAATTCTATACTATCCATATCATTCCATCATATCATCCATAAGGGTCTGCCGGTCGGAGAAAAGAAGCTGTATCTCCGACAGCTTTTCCTCCTCAAACCTGAAAACGGTCATACAGAGAGTGACAGTGTCCGTACCCTCCGCCAGCAGATCCATAAAGATGACCCTTCCGTCATCATATTCCGTGGCAAAGCGGTAGGAGCCCTCACAGTCCGCATCATTTTCCAGATCCCGCTCCAGTCTGTCAATGTCTGCCCTGCCGTAGATGAGCCTGCGCTTCTTTTCCTTGTATTTTGCGGGGGTGTTGTCCTCGGTCTCTCTGCAAAATCTGTCCAGAACAGACTTCTTTGAGTCGCCTATCTTCACCTTCCCCATTACAAGGGAATCATCCTTTACCTGCACCATGTATAGGCGCTGCCTGCTGTCCTTTTTGTACACAGGCATTTTTTCAAAAAGCAGGTAGCTTTCCCCGTACTTCATGGCATAGCCGCCGTCTGTGTCCGCCTCCTGCTCGGGGCTTCCCAGCGCAGTCCTTACCTCATCGGCGGTCATGCCGCCTCTTATGCCCCTTATGATCTCCGTATCACGGGTCACCTTTTCCCTGCCGTTGTCGGGGTATTCCTTCTCCGGCACATCTGCCTGTGATACGGTCTGCGGTGCGGTATCATCAATGTTCCTTTCCCTGTCCGCTCCGCAGCCGCAGAGCATGACAAGGGCTGTAAATACCATCGCAGTCTTTTTTATGTTCACTGCTCTTTACCTGTAATATGCCTTACCACATACGCCGCTATCATCAGTCCTGCGGCAGGCGGTACAAAGGCGCTGCTTCCGGGTATCTTCCTGCCCTTCTCCGAAAAGACCGCAGGGGTCTTTACGGGCTCCTCGTCCGACCACAGACAGGGAACGCCCTTTATGCCCCGCTTTTTCAGTTCGTATCGCATCACCTTTGCCAGAGGGCAGACAGATGTCTTTGAGATGTCTGTTATGCGCAGCCTTTCGGGGTACAGCTTGTTTCCCGTCCCCATGGATGAGATAACAGGCACTCCCGCTTCCTTTGCCCTGCGGATCACTTCCAGCTTGCCGGTCACCGTGTCTATGGCGTCCACTGCAAAATCGTAAAGGGAAAAGTCTATGTCTGCGGAGTTTTCGGGAAGGAAGAATGTGTCATGCAGGGTGACGGCACAATCAGGGGAAATGTCAGCTATGCGCCGTGCAAAAGCTTCTGTCTTTGGCAGCCCCATGGAGGAATGAAGGGCTATTATCTGACGGTTTATGTTTGAGGGGGAGATAACGTCATTGTCCACTATGTCCACCGCTCCCAGCCCCGAGCGCACCAGTCCCTCTATAACATAGCCTCCGACGCCGCCGGCGCCGAAGACTATGACACGGGATCTTTTCATTCGTTCAAGGCCGTCACTGCCCAGAAGCAGCTCCGTCCTTGAAAGATCTGTCACCTGCATATGCTGTCGTAGAGATCGGCATACTTGCGGGCGGAGTTTATCCACGAGTAGTCGGTCTTCATTCCTCTGGAGACCATCTGCTCCCATTCCTTGCGGGTCTCGAAGTATACCTTCTTGGCGTAGTTCACCGCACCCAGAAGCTCATCGCCGTTGTAGTTTGCAAAGGAGAAGCCTATGCCCGTACCGTCATATTCGTTGTAGGGCTCAACGGTGTCCTTCAGACCGCCGGTTTCACGGACGATAGGCACTGTGCCGTAGCGCAGACCTATGAGCTGGGTCAGGCCGCAGGGCTCAAAGAGCGAGGGTACCAGCACGGCATCCGCACCTGCGTAGATATTGTGGGCAAGAGCCTCATCGAAATAGATATTTGCGGAGACCTTGTGGGGCATCCTCCAGGCGTAATCCCTGAAAAGGCCTTCGTACTGACCGTCGCCCGTACCCAGCACCACAAGCTGTGTATAGTCATCCAGAATCCTGTCAAGGGCATATCTCACAAGATCCAGACCCTTCTGTGAAGTAAGGCGGGAGATTATCGCAAGGACGAATTTGTTCTCGTCCACATCCAGACCCAGCCTCTGCTGGAGAGCCTTCTTGTTTTCAGCCTTGCCCTTCTTGAAGCTGCGGGAGGTGTATTTCTTAGTGATGTTCTCGTCGGTCTCGGGGTTGTAGGCGGTGTAGTCTATACCGTTGACGATACCGCAGAGAGAGCCGTTCCTTGCACGGAGGAGACCGTCAAGGCCTTCGCCGTAGTAGGGCATCTGTATCTCCCCTGCATAGGTATCCGAAACAGTGGTTATGTAATCGGAATACACAAGGCCGCCCTTGAGCATATTGGCATCCTCATGGAATTCCAGCTTGTCGGGTGTGAATACCCAGTCGGGGAGACCCGAAAGAGCCCTTATGGTCTTTATGTCCCATATACCCTGGAAGCGCAGGTTGTGGATGGTGAATATGCACTTTGTACCGTAGTAGAAAGGATTGTCCTTGTAGAGGGTGTGCAGGTACACAGGCACAAGACCTGCCTGCCAGTCGTGGCAGTGGATGATGTCGGGGTGGAAGTTTATAACGGGAAGGATCGCCATCACAGCCTTGGAGAAGTAGATGAACTTCTCTATGTCAAAGCGTGTGTCAGCATAGGGGCGGTCGCCGCCGAAATAGAAAAGATTGTCCACGAAATAATACTTGATGCCCTCAAGCTCATACTCCATTATGCCCACATGGACGCTTGAAAAGCGCTGACCCAGATCCATATAGAAATGGTGGATGTACCTGAAGCTGTTTCTGTACTTGTCGGGTATGCAGCGATAGTTCGGGATGATGACACGGACATCGTACTCGCTCTTGTCAAACTTCTTGGGCAGAGTGCCCACAACATCGGCAAGTCCGCCTGTCTTGACAAAGGGAACACATTCTGATGCTACGAATAATATATTTTTCATACAGACCTCCGATTCCGGCAGTCTCAGCCCACAGGGTAGCCCCCGGTCTGAACTCTCCGATCTTATTATTTTACAGGTGCATTTTTAATACTGATTTCTGACCGGTGTATAGACAAGAAACAAGCCGCAAATGCTTGGATATAAGGAATTTGAGGCTTGGAGATCGTCTATACATCGAGGAAGAATTAGTATAAGCGCTCTCTCTTGACAAAAGTCTCATTCCGTGTTATCATACTCATAGCTGATCCTGCGGAGATCGCTGCTGTTGTGTATCTCTGCGGCGTGCAGCAGACTTAAAATCAGAATAAGGTTTGGAAATGTAAATGTCTTTATTTCTTTATATTATTTTGCTGATATCGGCAGCGTTGTTTTACCCGCTGTATGAGAACGATCTCTCTTTTGCGGTACTGGCAGCGCTTTTAATTTTGCCCGTGATGATGCTCATCCAGATCGCAGTCACTGTAAGGGAACTGAAGGTCCTCTCAAAGAGCGGTGATACCGTGGCACACAAGGGAGAAAGGGGCGGGATAAATGTCGATATCATCAACGGCAGCCCCTTTGCGGTGTCGGAACTGAGGCTAAGGGTGCGCACAAGGACATCCCCTTGGGGCATAGACGACAAAAAGATCATAGACGCATCCGTGGGAGCCTCCTCACGGATAAGATCGGTGATAGAGACAGATACATCCCACTACGGGGTCACGGATCTTTACCTTGACAGTATGGAAGTAAGGGATGTGCTGGGGCTTTTCAGGTGGAAGGTAAAAACTCACGGCAGGAAGCTGGGGAGCCTGTTCGTTATCCCCCGTATAGACGAAGAGTACAGACCCTTTGCCGAAGGTATCGTGAATGCCGTGAACTTCACCGAAGACGATGACGGTGAAAAGACAGTGACCACAGGCCCCGGTGAGGTCATAGATTTCAGGGATTTCATGGAGGGAGACAGAACGGTGCATATCCACCATAAGCTGAGTGCCCGCTTTGACAAGGATATCGTAAAGGTCATGGGAACGGACGATGTGAAACCCTTTCTGTTCATCCCCCTTGATGAGGACGGCATGGATCCGGACACAAGGGACAGGATAATAGAGCGAACGCTGAATATAGCATATTTTGTAGGTAAGAGCGGACAGGGAGCCTTTGCGGAGGTGCTAAGCGGCGGTATACCCACAGAAACGGAGATAAAGGACGAGGAGAGCTTCAATTCTGCCGCAATGCTGATGGCAGTCTCGGCTTTCCCCTATCCGGTGCCCGTAAAGGGCTATATATGCTGTGTTACAGGCAGTGAGGAGGAGGCGGACTATGTCTCCCGTTAAAAAAGAGAGCCTGCGTCCCCCTGTTTTGCAGCTTCTGGCACTGCTTGGCCCACTTTCGACAGTATGCACCTTTATGTCTGCCATGAAAAGATTCTATCTTTTCGATGTGCCCGCAATGGTCGTCACCGTGATCGTATCATGGGCAGTCTACCTTTTCGCATTTTCCGAAAGGAACAGAAAGGGAGCGGGACGACTGATAGGCATCGCTGCTGCGGCTGTGCTCCCCGTTGGAGCGCTTTTGAATTTCAGCCGCCTGACAGAGGGTCTGGCAGATTTCGTGTCACGCTTTTCTCCATATGTAAAAGAGGGCATTTTCCCCGCAGAGGGGTCTGTGTGTCCACATGAGAATTTTGTTCTTGGGCTGCTGGCTGTGCTCATCACATCGGTGTGTGTGTATGCTGTATGCGTATCGGGAAAGGTGCTCATAGTCTATGTTGTGACGGTGCCCCTGGCGGAGATATGCCTGTTTTACGGGCTTGTGCCATCATGGAGCGCTTTTGGCGGGCTTATGGTGTTCTGGGCTGTGATGGCGGCACTGGAAAGGGTATCTCACCCGAAAGGAACGGGATATCTGTCCCAGACAGCTGCTACGGCTGCTGCGGCGGCGGTCATCGCAGTGACGGCCGGATTTGCTGCTGCGCACATTCACGAAAGGAGCGAGGGCGTAAAGGGCATAAGAGAAGCATTCATAGAAAACCGCTTTACTCTCTCCCAGTTTGCGGAGGATCTGAGAAATTCCCTTTTCCCGCCAAAGGATCACAAGCTGACCCATGACGGTGAACTTGGAAACATCGGGAAGATAGATTTTGACGGCTCCACCCTGCTTGAAGTCACCATGCCCGCAGATGCCTCTACGCTGTATCTGAAGGGCTTCACGGGTTCGGATTATAACGGTACGGGCTGGAAGGAATACACCTTTGAGCCGAAGCTGGTTTCAAAGATAACCTCGGCGGAGTTCATCCCCATGAGGATACTGCACGACTATGACGCTTTTTCCGGGCTTGAAACGGATTTTATCATAGTCAGGAACACTTCCCTGTCTCCCAAGGCAAGGTATTATCCCTCCTATGCGGCGGGGCTGCTTGAATCCGACGGCATAAGGCGCAAGTACTGGGGGTATTTTCCCTCCGGTGCGTGGCAGTCAAGGGTAATAGAGGATGCCCGCTACACGGTTCTTCCGAATGAGCTGGCAGAGGATGAAAAGACACTTCGTGATGCGGCATACAGGGATTTTCTCTATGTTCCCCGTTCCTTTGACTGTGCGGAGGATTTCTTTTCCGCCTACGACGGTGAAGGTCTTACGGATGAGCTTTCCTACATCAGGACAAAGCTGGACGGTGAATGTGAATATACCCTTGAATCGGGCAGAAAGCCCCCCGGAAAGGATTTTGCAAAGTGGTTCCTGACGGAGAACAAAAAGGGCTCCTGCACCCACTTTGCCACGGCTGCTGTCCTTCTCTGCCGTTCGAGGGGCATCCCTGCCAGGTACTGCGAGGGCTTTATCATCTCTCCCAGGGATGCGGGAGAGGATGCTGAGCTGACCGATGGTTACATCACTCTTTCGGTGCCAGATAACAGGGCGCACGCATGGGCAGAGATCTACATTGACGGTTACGGGTGGATGGTCTTTGAGTCCACTCCGGGCTACGGAAACTATATAAGACCCATGAAGGGCGCCTTCTCCGAGGAAGAGGGGCAGAGCCTGACGGAAGTGACTACCATGCCGCCCCTCCACACAGAGGATCCTGTTGATACATCGGAGGGAGCTTCTATGACATCTGCGCCCCCGGGCACAGAAATGCCGGAGGCTGCCGCAGGCGGGGCAGCTGCACAGACTGTAACGGAGGAAATACCCCCAGAGTCTTCCGCAGAAAGTGAAGGCAGTGATACCCGTACCGAAACCGGCCCCAGGGACACACAGACACACACACAGAGCAGTGCCGCCGAAGAACCGCCTCACAGTGAGGAAAAAACGGCTGATATAGGAGCTGTGCTCAGGGTCGTGGGAATCATCGTCCTTGTCCTTTTATGTGCGGCGGGGCTCGTTATCCTTCGCAGATACCTGAAAAAACGGCGCAGGGACAGGCTGATGAACGAACCTGACAGGGCTGTCATAGAAATGTTTTCAAGACTTGAACGTATAGCATCCCTGAACGGTACGGACATTTCGGAGCCGGATCAGGATACATACAAAAAGCTGAGGGGCACTGTTGATGAAAAAAGTGCGGAGGAGCTGATAAACATAGCCCTTGAAGCCCGTTTCGGGAGCGGTATATCTTCTGAAAAGGCAAAAAAGGCACTTTCGGCATACAGGAGGATAATGACAGCTTACAGGCTTGGAAAGGGAAAATACAGTCTGTTGCTGGACATATGGCGGTTTATGATCTGCGACTACGGTATCTGAAAAGCAGGTTTGTTTTTACTGCATCCGTAAACATTAACAAAAAACAGTTCAAAAATTGTCATCTTCTACAAAGATTTTGCGTATTTATGCTTGAAACTTGACAATAGCTTAAAAATATCGGATAATATAGATGATATGCGTTTTTTTAACCTATGTTCTGTCTGCGGATGCAGGCAGATGCTGATAGCCGGCTTTACCGGCTGTAAGGAGGATCTATTATCATGAAGAATTATTTTGATCTCAGCGGACAGGTAGCCATTGTTACAGGCTGCTCCACAGGTCTCGGAGTGCAGATGGCAAAGGCTCTTGCAAACCAGGGAGCTAAGATCGTGGCTGTTGCAAGAAGGCAGAACCTTATAGATGAAGTGGCTGCCGATATTGCAAAGACCTACGGCGTTGAGACTCTGGCTGTTCGCTGCGACATTACAGATACCGATGCCGTGAATGCAATGGTGGATAAGGTGATGGAGAAGTTCGGCAGGGTCGATATCCTCATCAACAACGCAGGCACAGGTGCTGTGGCTCCCGCAGAGGATATCACGGACGACCAGTTCGCCAATGAGATGAACATAGACCTTTTCGGTTCCTTCAAGGTAGCCCGTGCGGTCGCCAAGAAGGCTATGATCCCCGCAAAGTACGGCCGTGGCATAAACATTGCTTCCATGTACGGTCTTGTGGGCAACAAGATAGCCGGCTCCGCTCCCTACCATGCAGCAAAGGGCGGTGTTGTCAATCTGACAAGAGCTCTTGCATCCGAGTGGGGCAAGTACGGCATCACCGTAAATGCTATATGCCCCGGCTACTTCTACACAGATCTTACAAGGGATACCCTGAACTCCGATTTCTTCCAGCAGAACGCCAAGACCATGATACCTGAGGAGCGTTACGGCAATGAGGGGGAGCTTGACAGTGCGGCTATCTTCCTTGCATCCCCCGCATCCTCCTATGTAACGGGCGTGAACCTCCCCGTTGACGGCGGATATACCTGCATGTGATCCTGTAAACGGAAAGCTGCTGACCTGATAAAAATAAGCTCCGAAGCGGTAAAACGCTTCGGAGCTTTCCTGTTTATACTGATTTCTGACCGATGTATAGACAAGAAACAAGCCGCAAATGCTTGAATATAAGGGATTTGAGGCTTGGAGATTGTCTATACATCGAGGAAGAATTATTATTATAGCCTGTACAGATCAGTCCTCGCCTGTTTCCTTTATCCTTTTGGCGTTTTCAGCGTTCAGTTCGGGGAAGAAGGACAGAACGGGCTCTGCATCCTTGTTGTTCCTGATACGACGTTCGATGTAGCTCTTGGTTATCTTCATTACCAGGGGAGAAAGGAACACCACACCTATAAGGTTGGGTATCATCATCATTCCGTTGAAGGTGTCGGAGATATCCCATGCAAGGCTGGAGGTGAGCACCGCTCCGGAAAGGGTCATGAGAACGAATATCACCTTGTATACCTTTACGGCGCCTGTGTGGTCTCCCGCAAGGTATTCAACTGCCTTTGTGCCGTAGTGTGACCAGCCGAGAACCGTGGTAAAGGCAAAGAGAAGTATTGCAAGGGCGATAAAGCAACGTCCCAGCTCAAAGTCGCCTATCTTGAACACGGTATCGAACGCCTCCGCCACAAGAGTGGAGTCACTGTCGGTGACGGCTATACCTGTGTTCAGGTCTATTACTCCGGATGTGAGAACAGTGAGCGCTGTCATGGTGCAGACGATGAATGTATCCGCAAATACCTCGAAAATGCCCCAGAGCCCCTGCTTTACAGGCTCTATAACATTTGAATTGGAATGTACCATTACGGAGGAACCAAGACCTGCCTCATTGGAGAATACTCCCCTCTTGCAGCCCATGGTGATGACCTGCTTTACGGTAAGTCCTCCTGCTGCGCCCCACGCAGCCTTTGCTGTGAATGCACCGCCGATAATAGCAGAGAATGCGCTGCCGATGTGAGCCGCATTTTTCAGGATGATGACCAGAGAACCCAGCACAAATGCCACTACCATGAAAGGCACTATGGTCTCTGCAACACGGGCGATCCTCTGGAGACCGCCTATCACTATAAGACCGATGAGGATCATCAGCACTATGCCCATGATGAGCATATAAAGGTTCACGGAGGCACCGTCTTCGGATGTGTAGAGTATCACATCAGAAAGGGGTCTGATGTTGAAGGCGGTAGTAAAGTTCACAACTATCTTGTTTATCTGCCCCATGTTCCCAATGCCGAAGGAGGCAAAAACAGCAAATACGGAAAAAGCTATGGCAAGCACCTTTCCCACGGTCTTCATTCCCTTTTTGGAGCCGAGGCCGTCCTGAAGGTAGTACATGGCGCCTCCGGACCATTCGCCCTGCTTATTCTTTCTGCGGAAGTAGATGCCGAGGATGTTTTCGGAATAGTTGGTCATCATGCCGAAGAAGGCTGCCACCCACATCCAGAATACCGCACCGGGGCCTCCGGTCATTATGGCGGCTGCAACTCCTGCGATATTTCCTACGCCCACGGTTGCGGCAAGGGCTGTGCAGAGTGCCTGGAACTGTGAGATGGAAGCCTTTTCCCCGGTGTGACCCTTTACCTTGTTGTCACCGAGACTGCCTATGGTCTTTTTCAGCCAGTGACCTATATGGGTGACCTGGAAAAAACCTGTGACACAGGTCATTATCACGCCTACGGCTATGAGCAGCCATACTCCTACCCGGGACCAGACGATGGTGTTGAGTGTATCGTTGATGCTTGTTATAGTGTCGAGGAACGAATTCATTTTCTGTGTTCTCTGCCTTTCTTTAGGGGCGGAGCGTGGTCATACAGTGACCCTGCCCGCCAGGATATTTTTGTAGTCCTCCAGATTCTTTTTCAGAAGGGAGGGTATTTTCAGACCGTAGGGACAGTGCTTCATGCACTTTCCGCAGGCGGTGCAGTTCTCTATCTTTGCCATCTCCTTCTGCCAGTAGTCATTGAGCCATGAGGCGGAGGGGGCTCTCCTTACCATCAGGGACATTCTTGCGCACTGGTTGATGATTATCCCGGAGGAGCAGGGCATACAATAGCCGCAGCCACGGCAGAAGTCTCCCGAAAGCTCCCGACGTTCCTTTTCTATAAAGGCTTTGATATCTTCGGTCATCGAGGGCGTCTTCTCAAAGAAGGAAAGCCATGTATCCAGCTCCGTCTCACGCTGTATGCCCCATATGGGAAGAACGGGGTATTCAAGCATGAAAGCCATGCAGGCCTCCGCATTGGTGAGCAGGCCCCCGGAAAGCCCTTTCATGGCAATAAAGCCGATGTCATTCTCCTTACAGCTTTGTACAAGGGCTGTCTCCCTTTCGGAGGCAAGGTAGGAGAAGGGGTATTGAAGGGTCTCATACAGACCGCTTCCCGCTATCTCCTCCGCAACGCCTACCTTATGGGTGGTGATGCCTATATGCAGCACCTTGCCCTGCCGCTTTGCCTCACATAGAGCCTCATACATACCTGTGCCGTCATCGGGGCGGTAGCACCGTGATACACAGTGGAGCTGATAGATATCCAGATGATCGGTGCGCAGGTTGCGCAGGGTGGTGTCCAGATCCTTACGCAGTTCGTCGGGAGTTGCTGCCATAGTCTTTGATGCGATAAAGATCCTGTCTCTCATGCCCTCAAAGGCGGCACCTAATTTCTCTTCGCTGTCGGAATATGCTCTTGCGGTATCAAAAAAGGTCATGCCGCCCTCATATGCACGCCTGAGGAGCTTTACTGCTTCACTTTTCCCGACCCTCTGTACGGGAAGGGCTCCGAAAGCGTTCTGCGGAGCAGTTATGCCTGTTTTACCTAAGGTGATGGTTTTCATGGGCTACTCTCCTTTTGGTGGTGAAGAACTGTTATTTGTTGTCCTTCACGGCTTTGGTGAAAGCGCTCACCGCAGCGGTGAGAAGAATGGCGCTGCCTGCGGCAAGGACTATCTTTCTGACAGGGACGGGAGGTGTTTTGAGGTCTTCCGACTTATCCCTGTTGTCATAGGTCTCATGAAGCTCCTCCCATGAGGGGGCGCTCCTCCTCAGCCTGTCAAAGGCGGGCATGGCAACATCCGGGTTTTCAAGGCGGAGCTTTTTGAAGCAGAGATCCAGCCACTCCATTTCCGATACCGCATTTTTGCAGTGAACGGAGGCTGCCAGCTCTCCTATCCTGGTCTTGCAGAAAAAGTGAAGTGCGCTTTTGATGCCTGTCATTTTGAGCCTGCTGTCAAGCAGACTTTCATCTCCCTCCGGGCGTATCTTTATGCCTGCCCTTTTCAGCAGGGCATAGCACTCCTTTATGGCGTCAAGGAGCTCCGAAAGGCGGGAGTTGCCAATAATCCGCAGGTCTCCTCCCAATGCGTAACATTCGAGGGCTGCGGGCAGTATGAAGGCTGCATGGCTCCAGAGCCACCCGTGCATATCGTCCTCAAAGCGGAGAGAGTAATCGGTACCGCTGAAAGCAGAGATAAGTGTTATCCTTTCTGCGGCGGACACCTCCTTGTGGAGCTTCCCGACGGTCATTGAGCCGTCACCCCAGTGGAGAACGGTCACCCTGTCCTCAAAGCGTTCCCCTGCCGTCCCCTGAAAGCCGAAGAGAACGGATCTGTTCCCCTCGCAGCGCTCCATGAACTTTTTCTCGGTCTCGTCACACAAAGGGTTGTTCCCCACAAAGATCACCATGGGAGCCTTTGCCTTTCCAAGCTCTTCCAGAACGCTTTCCTGCTGTATCCCCTGCATTACGGAAAAGACTGCGTCAAACTCATCATCCGGGAGGGTATCCGTTACCCTGAAATGATCCACAGTATCCTTCCTTTGCAGATAGTGGCGGATATGGAGCCCCTTTTCCTTCAGCACCTCTCCCCACCTGCTCTTTGAGACGACTGTCACATCGTTTCCTGCCTTGCACAGCACATGGATGAGCTGGGAGCCTATCACTCCGCAGCCGTACACCAGTACCTTCATCTAACCACCTCATGGTACAATAAAATTTGATCTATTCTGTAAGATCGTATATATCTTCTGCCAGTTCTTTGCCGTAAACATTTGCAAAGACCTTTATAACGTCCTTTGTCTGTCGCCTGAATCCGTCGGTGTCGGGGTAGACTATGGTCATTCCCTCCTGTTCCAGCAGTGAGATACACTCTTCCGTCTGTGCCTTTACAAGCTCTCTGTCAGTTTTCTGTGCCTCCTTTGCAGCGTAGGATATCATCATCCTGTCTTCGGGATCAAGTCCGTCCCACAGGCTCTTTCTTATGGTAAGGGGCATAGCATCGTAGCTGTGGTTTGTGAGAGAAAGGTACTTCTGTTCCTCGTAGAGTCTGCTGCTGTGTATCATGGGGACAGAGCTTTCCTGTGCGTCAAACAGACCGCTTTTCAGCGCTGCTTTCAGGTCTGTGTACGGAAAGCTGCGGGGAGATGCACCCAGGGATGACATGGTCTCCAGAGCGATCTGATCGCCGGAGGTGCATATCCTCAGCCCTGCCATATCCCCAGTGCGGCGTACGGGGCCTGCCGCTTCCGATGAGGTCACACATTTGAAGCCGTTGTCAAAGTAGGAAAGAACATGGAGATCGTATGCCTCCAGCTCGGGATTTACCCCCTGCTGAACGGGACCGTCGATGAATCTCCATGCGCTCTCAAAGTCGTCAAAAAGAAAGGGAAGAGCGGAAATGCCTATCTTTGGGACATAGACCGCATAGTCTTCCGCTGAGGCAGCGGCGATATCCATGTCGCCGTTTATCTCCTTCTCTATAAGCTCCCCGCCGCTGTCCGTCCGTTCGTCGGGGTACAGCTGTACAAGTATCCTGCCGCCGGTGCTTTCCTCTACCCTTTCCTTGAATTCCTGCAAGGCTATGCCTGCCGGTTCATCCTCGGATGCGGGATATGCCGCTTTGAGTGTCAGAGGGTATTCAATGACCGCCTTTTCTGTATCCTCAGGGATCTCATCCTGTGAAGTCTGAGTGTCCCCGTGAGGTGCCTGTGCTGCAGTGCAGGCAGAAAGCAGGATCAAAAGTGCGGGCAAAAGGGATCTGTATCTGATAATGATCACTCCCCTAAACTTCAAAGATCATTCATCGCTGTAGACTGCGAAATAGTTCTTGCCCTCGTGCTTTACGGAGTACAGAGCCATATCTGCCGCCGTAAAAAGGGTCTCATAGTCTGAGGCATGGCGCGGGAAGAAGGCTATGCCCACGCTTGCGGACACAGGCACGGTCTTTTCACCGCTGCCGTAGCTTGCGGAAAGCGCTGTGATTATATCAAGGGCGTGCTTTTTCGGCTCGCTGTCATCCTCAAAGCGGATGAGCACGGCAAACTCGTCGCCGCCTATACGGCCGATAGTTTCCAGTCTGCGGAATTTGGAACGCAGCTTTGAAGCCACATCTGTCAGCACATCGTCCCCCACCGCATGACCCAGTGTATCGTTCACGGATTTGAAATTATCAAGATCTATCACGAACAGGGCATATTTTTCGCTCTTGTCGGCTTTTTCAAGGATATGGCCGCATTTATCCTCAAAGGTGCCCTTGTTCAGGATATTTGTGAGCAGATCTATGCTCGCCTTGTAGATAAGGTCTATCTCACGGTTCATTTCCTCATCCACATTTTCAACAGAGCCCACATACTGGGAAAGCTCTCCGTGGGAATCGTAGACGGCGCTTATGGAAAGCCTGAACCAGTAATATTTTTTTTCGGGAGTAAGGAGCCTGAACTCGGTCTCGTAAACGGATTTCCCCCTCTTGCGCAGATCCAGCAGGTCGTTTTTGACGTGCAGATCCTCCGGGTGCAGCTTTGTGAAGAGGCTGACCACATCTCTGTAGCTGTAATCCGTTCTGTCCTCCCCCGTTATGGAGGTGGGGCTGGTGTCGAATTTGAGCGTCTGTGTCCTGGGGTCGTAGGAAAAAATGGTGTTGTTGTGCCGCCTTGCCGCCATGATAAAGCGCTCGTTTGAGGATAGTATACGGCGGTTGTTCTTGATGAGCCTTACAATAAACAGGAAAACCACTGCAAAGACCACAGTGACCGCAGCCACCAGTACCCCTACATATCCCGTTATCATAGAGGTCTGTATGCGGATCCTGTTTCTGGAGATTATGTAGCTGAAGTACCAGCCGTGAGAGCCGATGGGTACAAGAACCTGTATATAATCCTCACCGCCGCCCGAATAATAACGCACGTCAGTTTCCTTTTCGGTGCCGTTCTCTGCTCCCTCTATCACATCGTGGATATGGGGTGAGTCCAGCTTTTCCTCCGGGATGCCCGACTGTGCCAGTATCATCCCGCTGCTGTCCGTCACCATGGTCACGGAGTCTGTGTCCGTGCTGACGGAGCGGATTATGGAATCGAGGGTGGCTCTGGTAAAGGTGCCGAAAACAACGCCCACAGCCTTTTCGTCCTTTTTGATGGGTACAGTAAGAACAAGGACTTCCTCTCCGTCCTCATCGAGGACGATGGAATCCGAAACGGAGCTTTTGCCGCTCATTGCATCCTTGAAGTGCTTCTGCAGGCGGATATTGCCTGAGCTTTCGCCTTTATAGTTGAGGGTGGCACCCGAGGAGTCTGCCACGCCCACATTTTTGAAGGAGCCGATGCCCCTGGTAGTCATGATCGTGCGCTTCATGGAATTGTAGTCGCTCATGTCCACATCGGAGAAGTACCTTGCCTGGGATTCCAGCATGGTGAGCTGATCCTGCATCAGGGTCTCGAGCACAGCCGCCCTTGCCTCCGCATTTTCGGTGATGTAGCCTTCGGTGGATCTTCTGATAAAGTTTTCCAGCACTCTGCTGAAGACAGTGAATATCATCACAAAGGAAATGGCAACGAACAAAAGCAGGAGAATATAGTCTTTTATGTTTATGAATGATGTCTTTTTCTTGTTCTGCAAGCTGTGTCATCTCCTTTACTGTAAACTCGACCATCTTATATTATAATTCAAAATCACTGTTTTGTCAATGAAAAGAAAGAAAATTATTGCTTTTTGGGAAGTCGGACACTAATACTGATTCTTCCTCGATGTATAGACGATCTCCAAGCCTCAAATCCCTTATATTCAAGCATTTGCGGCTTGTTTCTTGTCTATACATCGGTCAGAAATCAGTATAATACTGATT
>ODAI014099624.1_pt1 | contig 17072 bp, 9 predicted proteins | sample 1539321 | NCBI WGS metagenome assembly ODAI01 (sample SAMN02144231, study PRJEB22623) | gut metagenome | biome: sheep rumen | host: Ovis aries | place: New Zealand | reverse complement strand
GGCGGATTGCAAATCCGCCCGAACTAAGAGGCGCTAATATCTTGATATGGTCGTTGTTTTGGTGGGTGTCTTGGTTCATCGGGATTTGCAATCCCGATGCAATGAGTATAAGGATTTTTAATCCGCTAATTGCATTGCAAAAACATTTGCATTGTTCCTCTTTTTATGCGGAAATCGCATTGCAAATGCTTATACTCAAGGCGGGCGGATTCTTGGACAAGCCAAGCGTCACCCTATCGGGTGCCGAGCGACAAATCCGCCCGAACTAAGAGGAAATCGCATTACAAATGCTTATACTCGATGCGGGCGGATTCTTGGACAAGCCAAGCGTCACCCTATCGGGTGCCGAGCGGCAAATCCGCCCGAACTGTTGACCCGAACTGTTGAACAAAAAATGCGCCCAAACAAAGAACTGTTGAACAAAAGAATCCGCCAGAGCCAAGATTTGCCTGAAACTACATCAGCGACTCGTAGACCCTGATGTGCTCGGCGGCGCATTTCTCCCAAGAAAACTGCCTCACACGGTGCTGCCCGCGGCGTATGTATTCCTCACGCGTCTGCTGATCCTCAACCATCATCTGCATTTTCTCCGCCATGTCATCGGCTGAGTTGACATCGAAGAACAGTCCGGCATCCCCTGCGATTTCAGGGAAACAACTCGCATTCGACAGCACTACCGGGCACCGACAGCTCCAGGCTTCCAGAATGGGCATGCCGAACCCCTCGTAGATGCTCGGGAAAACGAAACAAAGCGCGTCGCGGTAGAGACGGAGCATCGTCGGTTCATCGGCGGCGACATGCAGGAAGGCATCCTGCAACCCCCGCTTGCCGATCAACTCCCTCTCCTCGGACGAAAACGGTGCAGATGTGCACACGGCCATGACGTCGGGATGACGGGCATGGAGCAGCGAGAAGGCATCGATGAAACGACTGAAGTTCTTGTAGGCCGACCTGCGGCCGACGAACAGCACATAGGGTAGGGGAGTCAAGCGGTCAGCTGGCAGAGCCTGAAGGTCGGGCATCTCTATGCCATGATAGATGACATGCGTCTTGCGCTCATCCACGTCGAAAAGGCGCAACAGATCGTTTCTGGTATTCTCGCTCACACAGATCACGGCATCCGCCCTTTCTATCGACCGCCGTTGCTTCTCTACTATTTCGGGGTGAGGGTCGAAGGTCGAGAGGTTGGCGTCGTGGTAAGTCGTCACCATGGGTTTCCGTCCAAGGTCCTCGAGGCAATAAGTGCCGAAATTGGTTTGGTGGAACACATCGTAGTCGCCTTTTCTGACCATCCACCGCGAGTAGGGACGGTTGAGGCGCTCCATCAGCACTGACTGTCCTCGGAAATGGTTGCCGCAGGTGCGCAGCAGTCCTTTGGCCCTTGCGTATTCGTTGTTGGAGCACAGACAAGTCGTCCGCCAGGCATCCTGCGGAAGCTGGCTGATCATCATGACGAAGTATTTCGGTGCTCCGCCATAGACGAAATCGAATATCTGGTGATCGAAAAGCACTCTCATGGTAGAACCCACCTAAAAAAGATTTCCCTATGTGTCAGGCGCAAAGTTACGAAAGATTTCACACATAATTTCATGGATTCGTTTTTTTTCCCTATTTTTGCATGGATATTCAGAAGATGAGCCAGACAAAGAAGAATGTGATCGGCGTGGTGATGGTGCTGTTCAATCCCAAGCCGGAAGATTTGGACAACGTGCGGCGCGTGGCCAGTCGCTACCGTGGATGCGTGGTCGACAACTCAGCCGTGCCCTCACTCACTGAAGCCCGCATCGCACACATGGACTATGTCGCATTGGGCCGCAACATGGGCATCGCCCATGCCCAGAACGTCGGTATAGAGCGGTTGCTGGCGGATGAAGAAATCACCCATGTCGTCTTCTTCGACCAGGACAGCCGTTTCGACGACGATTATCCCGATGTCATCGTGGGCGAGTTTGAGCGCATCCGCCAGCGGCCGGTACGCCTGGCAGCTCTCGGTCCGACCGTCGTGCGCCTTGGCAGCGGTGATGCCTACCGCTCGGTGATCCACCGCACGCCGAAAGAGGACGACGGCTTCACTTCGCTGACCGAGATCATCTCCTCGGGCAGTTGCATGAGCCGTGAGGCCCTCAACGAGGTAGGACTCAACGACGACCGGCTGTTTATCGATTTCGTCGACTGTGAATGGTGCTGGAGGGCCCGCAGCAAGGGCTTCCTCTGTGGCACGACCTCGCTCGTCACCATCGCCCACAAAGTGGGACAGCGCGAGATCCATATCGGCAGCCATGTGGTCATCATCTCGGCTCCCTTCAGATATTATTACCAATACCGCAACCTCATCTGGCTCTCGGCCCGCAGCTATGTGCCGTGGCGTTTCAAGGTGGCCAAGGGTGTCAAGATGGCCCTCAGGTTTGTCTACTTCCCCTTGTTGGTGAGCGGTGGCAGGACTTGTTGGTGGCAGATGGCCCGTGGTGTGCGCGACGGAATAAAAGGCTTGTTCTGCCAATCGTGAGCCATGCTCGGAAAAACATCGTGAATCAGTAAAAAAAGACACTTCCAACTATGATATCAGTATGCTTGGCTTCCTACAATGGTGCGGCGTATATCCGCCAGCAATTGGAAAGCATCATTCCCCAACTTTCGGAGGGCGACGAGATCATCATCTCCGATGATGGGTCGACCGACGGCACCCTCGACGTGGTGGCCGCAATGGAAAGCCCGTTGATCAAGGTGGTGGTCAACCAGGGAGACCACGGCTATACGCCCAATTTCGAGAATGCGCTGCGCCATGCCTCAGGTGATTACATCTTCCTCTCAGACCAGGATGACGTGTGGCGTGCCGACAAGGTGGACGTCTGCCTCAGACATCTGCGTGACGTCGACATGGTGATCGCCGATGCCTCGCTGATCGATGGGGAAGGGAAGGAGATCGGCGGGTCCTACCATGCGATACGCGGTTCCCGTCCAGGCCTGTTGGCCAATCTGGTCAGGTTCTCCTATCTGGGCTGTTTCATGGCATTCCGCCGCCGGGTGCTCGACAGGGCCTTACCGTTCCCCGCCAATCACCGCTACTGCACCCACGACAACTGGCTTGGCATCGTGGCGATGACCTTTTATACGGCCCGGGTCATCGACGACAAACTGATCGGTTATCGGCGGCATGGCGCCAATACCTCCGCCGGTGGACTGAAGAAGACCACGAGTGCATGGTTCAAGATCGCCTACCGTCTGTATCTGCTGCGACATCTGGCAGCCCGGATCAGAACCTGATCTCAAAGATCTTGAACAGGAATTTCAGTACGACAAGAAACTGATTGGTGTAGATGCCGTTTTCGCGGCAGGCCCTCACGTCTTCTTTCACCAGCGTGATGCGGCTGTTGACGTTGCGGGTGCTGAGTCCTCCTGTCCGCATCGTCACGAAATCCATTTTCACATACTCCGCCTTGATCTTGTGCTTGTGGAAAAGCCTGACCATCATCTCGTAGTCCGACCCTATCTGATAGTCGGTGCGGTAGCCGCCGTATCGCTCGTAGCATTCCCGCCGTAGATAGAAAGAAGGGTGGGCGGGCATGAAACCGAAGCGCAGCCAGCGGGGGTGGAAGAAGCGGGAGGAATAATAGCGCACCGTCTTCTCCGGCCGGTCGCTGCTGATGAAATGGATATCGCCGTAGACCGCGTCGATGCGCCGCTCCGGGTCGAGGAAATAAGGCACGATGCGCGTGATGACGTCATCGCCGGTGAAATAGTCGTCAGAATTGAGTATACCGACGATGTCGCCCGTACACAAGCCGATACCCTTGTTCATCGCATCGTAGATGCCGTTGTCTTTCTCCGACACCCATTTCATCCTCCCCTGGAAGAGAGGTTCATAGTGCTTGATGATGTCGATGGTGTTGTCGGTGGAAGCACCGTTGACGATGACGTATTCGATGTCGCTGTAGTCCTGCCTGAGCACCGACTCGATGGTGTCGGCGATGGTGCTGGCGCTGTTGTAGGCGACGGTGATGATGGATACCTTCATGGTTGGGCTCTTTTCTTCTTGTTGCGTCGCAGCCAGGTGCTGCATCCGGCTGTGGCCACTGCGGCTGCTGCTAAGATAGCCAGTCATATATATTTCTCCTTTTTGAGAAACTGGTCGGCGGTTTGGTTCTCGTCGATGTTCATTTTCTCCCTTTTCACGATACGCATGAGGTCGTTGTAGGTGCCGTTGCCCATAGCGGCCGGTTTGTTGCGCATGTATTGCAGGAAGAGTACCTGCGCCTGCACCAGTTCCACGCGCTTGGTGAGCGCTTCGTCGTTCCTGGCGGCTTTCAGCGCCTTTTTGAGCAGTTTCTTGCTCTTGTTGATGAACCGGCTGCTATAGATCGGGTCGGTGTGCCTGATATCGAATCGGAAGTGGGTGTCCGCCTTCACCTGCGACTGTGCGAGGTCGAAATAGCTCTGGATGGAAGGAGCGGCGGCGCCATAATAGTCTTTGATAAAGATCCTGACCAGCGAGTCGGTGTCCTGGCTGGGGTCCCACATCAGTTTGGCGAGCACCCATTGGCGCAGTTCGGCGAACTCGCTTCCCCGCGTCTGGTATTGTCCTTCCTCCAGCACCCCGATGACATGGTTGCGCTTGAAAGTGCGCAGGTTGGTGGCCAGCACCTTGAAGTTGGGGAAGGGAGCCAGGTATTGGTAGAAGCCCACCACATAGTCCCAGATGTAGATATTGTCGGTGATGCGCCCCCAGGCCCTGAGGTCATCCCTGAAGGAAGCGTTCTCGGCCGCGTCGATGGGGTGTCCGAGGCAGCATTCGATGTCGCTCAGCCTGATCACCACGTTGCGTCGCGGCTTGATGCTCACCGGCGGTTTGCGTGTGTATTGATAGGCGAAGGTGCCCACGCATTTTCCCGGGAAGGCCTTCTCCACCTGTTCGGCCACGGTGTTGACAGCCCAGATCATCAGTCCGGAGTGCCCTCCGTAGCGTTTCTCCAGTGCCGAGCAGTTTCTGCACTCACAGAAGAGGTTGTTGTCGTATTGTGAGAGGTCGTAGCACCAGAAATTGGGGTTCTCCTTGATTTTCTGCAGCAGTTTGTCGGTGAGGATGCGAATGACCTGCGGGTTTGACAGGCACAGTTGCCCGTTGTTCACCCGCTTGCCGTTTCTCTGGCTGAAATACTCAGGATGGGTCTTGAAATAGTCTTTGGCACTCACGAATTCCGACATGGAGTGCGCCCCCCAGTAGTATTCCGCCCCTCCCCAGTCGTCGCTGTGCGCCTGACTGCAGTTCTGCAGGTTGTGCACGGCCCATTGCTTGTCGCGCAGGTTCTGGTAGTAGAAGAGTTCGCGGTATTTGAAAGCCGGCTGTTCGGAGTGGTTGAGGTCGGGCAACTCATACTGGCTCATCTTGGGCACTTTGGTGCAGTCAGAGGCATACCAGTGGATGCCCAGCTGGCGTTCCAGGAATGAGAACACCCCGTAGAGCGTACCCCGTCGTGATCCGCCGTAGATGACGAGATGGCCGTCGCTGGTGGTGATCCACGAGAAGCCCTCGTCGCCGTCCTGCGGCTGGGTACGGCCGGTCAGTTTCCTCACCCTGTCGTTGAACCCCACAAAAATGCATTTCCCCGGGTTGTTGAGCTGGTGGCTGATGCGCAGGTTGGCCCCGCTCACCTGTTTCAGGTAGGTCTGCAACTGTGTGGCGGCGGTTTTCTCGGATGCCGGGGCATTGGCGTCGACGACGATGGTGTAAGCCGATTTGCCACCGGAGAAAAGCATCCCGCCAGCCATCATGTTCGTCGACAGCAGGAAACTGGAAGCCAGCGTCAGTATGATACTCCTATAGTGCATTATTTCAAGATATTAGCGATGGTGGCGATGATGGCGGCGAATGAACCCACTGAGGTGGCGATGCTCAGCGTCTCCTGCAGCGAGGTCTTGCTGATGGGCTTCGAGGGCACCACGATCTCGCATCCGGGTTGCGGTTTGGCACCATGGTTGACCTTGGCCACCTTGCCGCTCATGTAGATGATATAAGCCTGGCGCTTGCGGGCCTTCGTGCCATAGCCACCCGCCTGGTCGATGTAGTAGCTGACTTTGCGTCCCGCCTCGTAGGCCACGGAGTTGGGATGCATCACCTCGCCGCTGATCTTCACCGTGCCGGTGTATTGTGGCACGATGATGCGGTCGCCCTCGCGCAGCACGATGTCCTCGTCGCTGCCGGGATTGCTCAAGGCCAGGTCGAGCGAGATGCCCACGGGGTAAGTCTCGCCCACCTCGTATTTCTGGAGCGACTGACTCTGGTTGAGGTTGGCCAGGTTGGCATTGCCGCTCTTGGCGATCTGCTCCTGCAAGTTCATCTCAGCCTGCTCGCGTGCTTTCCTCAGTGCCTCCACGGCGTTCATGCGCTCCTCCTGGGTGTATCGGCGCTCCAGGCGGGCACCCCTCACGTAGGCACGGTCGTTGACTCCGCCGGCGGCATTCACGAGGTCGCTCAGGCGCATGTTTTTCGATGAGATGGTATAGGTGCCGGCGAACATCACTTCACCCTCGATCTGCACGTTCTGCAACTTGTTGGTACCAGGGCTCTTGCGCACATACACTTCGTCGTAGGGCATGAGGGTGAATCCAGGTTCGCCCTCGATCACGAAGCCGTCCTTGAGTTGGAAACTGTAGGTGCGGCTGAGCAGCGAGTCGGTGGTCATGGCACCGGGGTTGGTGATGCGGCGCGAGACATCGATTTTCACCGTCGAGGCCGTCTCGGTCAGTCCGCCGGCCTGCAGGATGAAGTCCTCAATGGTCTCGTTGGAGGCATAGCGGTATACGCCGGGGAAGTGCACCTCGCCGTGGATGGTGATGGTCTGCTCCTCCATCATGTCCTGCCGGGTGGGGATGAAGAGCACATCGTTGGGTTTCAGGTCGATGTCGGCTTTAGTACCGTCGAGGATGCCGTCGATGTCGAGGCGCAGCACCTCCAGGGTGCGGTCGGGCTTCATGCGGTGCATCACGGCATGGGCGGTGAAGGCCTCCTCACGCAGTCCCTCGGCATGTTCGATGAGGGTGCGCACGCTGTTGATCTCGCCCCCCACCTGATACATGCCGGGACGGAACACGGCGCCCTTGATCTCAGCCATGTTGCTGTAGCGGTCGATGATGGAGTCGACGGTGATGGAGTCGCCGTCGACCATGATGAAGGAAGGCATGTCAAACTCATCCACGTTGTAGACCGACTTCTCGCGTCCTGACTTTCGGATCACGCGCACGGATTTCTTGTAGGCGTCGCCGGTGAATCCCCCGGCGTATTTGAGCAGGGCGGCGAGGCTCTCGTTGCGCTTCATCTCGTAGTACATGGGTCGTTTCACCTTGCCGTCGACATACACGAGGCAGTCGTAAGGACCCACCATGATCATGTCGTTGTCCTGCAACCTGACATTGCCGGTCATGCGGCCGTTCTGCAGGTAGTCGTAGATGTCGACCACGGAGAGCAACTGGCTGTTGCGGTAGATGCGGATGTTGCGCAGCGTACCGAGGTCGCTCACGCCTCCAGCCATGTAGAGAGCGTGGAACACGCTGGCGAAGGCCGACAGGGTGTAGGTGCCAGGGGCCTTGACATCGCCCACCACGTTGACCATGATCGAGCGGGTCTCGCCGACGGTCAGGCGGAGTTTTGAACTCTGGTAGCGTGCCCCGAGTTTCTGCCGGATGGTGGCGTTGGCCTGACTCACCGTCATACCCGCCACATACACAGGCCCATAGCCTTCGATCACCACACGTCCGTCGGGCGACACGGTGCTCTCGATGCTCTTCTGCGAAGCCCCGTAGATGTCGATATATACGGCATCGCCCGGACCGAGCCGGTAGTTCTCGGGCGTGGCGATATTCATATTGGGCTCGAAGGTGAGGTTCTTGTTATTGAAGAGGTCGTGTCCGTAGATCTTTTTCTTCTGCCTTTTGAGCCGTTCCATGAGATTCTCATACATCGTGATGGTGTCGGCGGGCAACCACTCATTGAGCTCGTCCTGAAACTCCATGAAGTCCTCGTCGTCCTCGTCGAAGGTGCGTCGGGTAACGGCGTCATCCTGCAGCCTCATGCCCGAATTGTAGCGGTTGGGGTCGGCGGAGTAATCAGCAGTCCGGTCATCATATTGCGAGTCGAGCATCTGGCTCTTCTTGTTGCGTGTGCGGTCGTCAGAGGCCACGGCGTTGTTGCTCACGGCACCAAGTCCCTCCTCTTTCGACAGACGCTCATATTTCTTTCTCACGCGCCGTATCTGGTTGATATCCACGCCGCGCTGCATCAGTTGCACCACGATCTGCTGTTGCGATGTGCCGCTCTCATGCTCTTTGAGAATAAACCTGAACACCTGTTCGTCGGTCATCGACGACTGTGCCGCGGCGCCGATCGGCATCAGCACCGCCACCAACAGCAAAAGCAAGTATTTCCTCATACCTTAATTATATATAATAAATTAACGGCCAAAGGCCCCCAGCCTTCGGCCTAAAACTTCTTCCCACTCAGCATCCCATACACCGTACTCAGTATGATCTTCGTGTCGAGCCCCAGCGACCGGTTGTTCAGATACCGCAGGTCCATGTCGAGGCGCTTCAGCATCTTCTCCATCGTGTCGGTGTAGCCGTTGTAGAGCGTCGCTTCGGAGGTCAGCCCCGGCCGCATTTCGTAGATCAGCATGTAGTCGTGGTTGTGCTGCATGATCTTGTCGATATAGTATTTCCGCTCGGGTCGCGGTCCCACGAGCGACATGTCGCCGATGAGCACGTTCCAGAGCTGAGGCAACTCGTCCAGATGATGCTCGCGGAGGAAGCGCTCGAAGCGGGTGGATTTCACGCTGTCGCTCTTGGCGATCAGCTGCGGCCCCTCGTCTTCCACCACTGTGCTCAGTGTGCGGAACTTATAGATGGTGAAGGGCTTGCCGCCATAGCCGATGCGCTTCTGTGAGAAGATCACCGGACCGTTTTTCTGGAATTTCATGACGATGGCGATGGCGAGGAAGACAGGTGAGAGCACTACAATGCCGAAAAGGGCACAGACAAAGTCTGTCACCCGCTTCACGCAACGCTGCCAAGGCCGCATCGCATCGTGACTATAGGTCAGGCACACCGCCTGCTCATCGTATATTCTGGCCAAAACAAGGTTTTTTCTTCGGAGGATTCATAGGTCTTCCAACTATAATAACCGCATTTTCACCAAATTATTGCAAAGAAACGCAAAACTTCTTCATTTTCTCCTCATTTTGCGGAGCCGTCAGATGCCAGGGCCGTTCACCGTGCTTCCCATCAGTACCCGGAAAAGTGGTATCTCGGGCGAAATCTACCTGTTTTTACATCGATTTCGCCCGAAAGGGAGATCTCTCGGGCGAAATTCCCCCGTTTTTGCATCGATTTCGCCCGAATGATTTGTTTTTTTGCTTTCTTTTTTGTAGTTTTGTGCCAACAACAGGAATGGCTAACCGTTAATCACTGATGAATCATGGAAAAATTGATAGGTAGAAAAACAGAGATCAAGAAGTTGAACGAGATCGTACAAAATTCTCGTGCTGAGTTCTTGGCTTTATATGGACGGCGACGTGTTGGCAAGACCTTTCTTGTCAATACGGTTTTTGGCGACCAGTTCACGTTCAAGATGACAGGTGTTATCGAAGGCTCACTTCAAGACCAGTTCACTGCATTCATGGATGCCATGGATGAATATGGTCTTCAAGCCCCCAGTCGTCCTGCTGATTGGATGTCGGCATTCATCATGCTTAAGAATGCTCTCCGCAAATCCACGGTGACGAACCGACGCTGTGTCATATTCATTGACGAACTGCCTGCTATGGATGCCGAAAACTCCCATGTGGCCAGTGCCGTGGGGTATTTTTGGAATCATTGGGCGAGTTTGCAGGAGAATATGCTGCTGATTATTTGCGGAAGTGCTACCAGTTGGATGATATCCAACGTTATTGACAGTAAAGGCGGACTTCACGACCGGCTGACTTATGAAATGCCTATCCATCCATTTACACTTGGCGAGACAGAACAGTATTTCAGCGAGCACCATTTCCTATGGAACCGGCAAATGATCCTTCAGGCGTACATGGTTTTCGGCGGCATTCCCTATTATCTCAGTCTGTTGGACAAAGATGGCAGCCTTGTGCAGAATGTCGACCGCCTGTTCTTCTCCCGTGACATGAGTATGCGCCGGGAATTCCGAAGGCTGTTCTCTACACTGTACAAGAATCCCAACTCTTACATCGATATCATTCAGGCCTTGGGCAAAAGCCGGGGGGGTATGACACGTGAGCAGCTCTCTTCTGTCTTGAAATGCGCCAACAATGGGCATTTGGGCAACAAACTTGAAGACTTGGTATGCTGCGACTTGGTCAGAAAGAATGTCGTGCGTGAGAAGAACATTAAGAAGAAGGATGCGATCTACCAGCTTTGTGACTTTTTCTGCCTTTTCTATCTTGCTTTCGTAGATAGGGCAGAAAGAGAATTGGCGTATTGGTCGCATCACATCAACACGCCTGAAGTAAATGCATGGATGGGGTTGGCTTATGAGCGCATTTGCATGGCTCATATCTCTCAAATCAAGCAGGCCCTTCGTATCGATGGCATTTCTACGATCTGCTATTCTTGGAGGAGCAAAACCTCTGTGCCAGCAGCCCAGATCGATATCATCATCGAACGTGCTGACCAGATTGTCAATATCTGTGAGGTGAAGTATTGCCAAGGACTTTATACGCTCAGCAAAGATGAATATGACAGGATAATCCACCGTTGCAGGGCATTTGTCGATGAAACCCGGCTCAACCACACGCCCTGGATCACCGTCATCACCACAGAGGGAATGACGAAAGGCCAATACACCGATATGATACAGAGTCAAGTCACCCTCGACGACCTCTTCCGATGAACAGACCTCCAAATTTAGATGAAGTGACATTGATTCCACTTCAAAACGTCGGATGAATTGCATAAAAAAGTAGAGACGTCGCATCGAGGCGTCTCCAGTAGATATTCAAGATTTTTGTCTGAAAAAGAAAAATACTTATCCCAAACGTGACACTGAAACGTTTACGTAACAAATTCTTTATTTTTTGATAAAAAAACTTGCAGGTTAGTGGAAATATTGTTATCTTTGTCGCAAAATTGTATAGTGATTATTGTAACTATGCGCAAACAAGTGTGGCTCAGAGCCAATGTGAAGGCTCCGTAAACCGCTGATAGAAAATCGATTATGTCATTGATTTATCTTATTTAATAACATATAATTACTAAAAGACTTATAAAAAACAGAAGAGAAAAAGGAAAGATTTAAATTCAACAAACCGGAACGCTGACGGCAGTTCAGAACTGTCATGTCGCTGATTAGCATTGAATCTCACGGCAAGTCCCTGCGTAAATCTTTACCACCCGACTTCGTCAAAATCTCTCAAACAGAACTCTGCATGAAGCCATCTCAGATGGCAAAAGCTGTCCAATCAAGCAGCCCCAAAAACTGCATGTTGGCGGCCAACATGCAAGAAGCCGCCTTTCAAGACAAATACCTGAATGAGGAGGGTGACAGTCAAGCGCCAGAGAAGTTCAGTGCGGTTTGTTCAAAAGGCAAAAATACAAAATTATTGGAATAATCTGATAAATAAATAATTATTAATTTAAATCAATGATGAAAAAACTATTTACATCAATCCTGATGCTGAGCGTGGCTCTCTGCAGCTGGGGTGTCTCTGTCAAAAGTTTTTCTGGCGGAGTTCTTACCCTTGAATCTAATGGTGTCAGCTTCAGCAATTTCGTCGGTTCTCAAGACGATCTTTCGAATTCAACTTGGAAAGGCCAAGTGAATAGGCTCGTACTTATTGGGGATGACTTCACTAATGCTGACTTCAATGGCGGCAAGATGGGTGAATTCATTGCCAACTGCGCCGGTAGCGGCGACGGTAGCGTCAAAACCCTCTACCTTGATCTGACCAATGCTTCTGGACTTGTTTCTCAGGTGACATATACCTCTACAGACAAAAATCCTGTCGCAAATCCTCAGTATGTTTATTCTACTGAGAAGGAGAGAAAAGATCTCATTAAAAAGGAATCATACTATCTGCCAGATGGGAATCCTGTTCCATCGTATGCTATTGACCAAAATATGCTTAAAACTGACGGCAATGGGAATTGGTGGTTAGAGGGTTATCAAGGACAATCCCATGTAGATGTTACTGCAATAACAGAATATGGTTATTACAGTGAATATTGGAATTATCCCGATAATCCAAACCCAAATTCTTGGGTTGCCGTAAATAACCCTCAAACAGATGATAACGGACAGACATATTATGCTGAAATAGCCAAGGATGGCACTCCTTTCGCTTTCGGAATCGTTGATCAAAATAACTCAGTTCAGCAGAATTACTGTGGACAATACATTAATGGTATTACCTTCCCCAAAGGCGATAATTTTACCGCTATTCCCGACAAACTGTGCTGTACAGCTTTGTGCAAAAACCTGGAAACTGTCGTTTGGGGCGATCAACTTGAATGGATTGGTGCGGATGCTTTCAGAGGTGGTGTAAAAGGATATGATGGCGATGATAGTCATTATTCTCCCGCTTCCGAACTGAAGAATATCGGCACCATGAACGCCCAAGGAACCGTTACCTTCCCTACAATCCAATTGCCTAATGAAGGAGGGACGTTGACGGATGTAAACCAAGGTGTGGTGAAATTCCCGAGCACCCTTAAAGTCATCGGAATGGACGCTTTCTATGAGTGCACCGATTTCAGATATGTAAACCTCGACCTCGACGAACTCGTGAAGGTGGACGCAGCTGCTTTCAATATGAGACTAGACGATCAAAACCATCTTGACTCCGTCCAAATGCCAAGCAAGACCAATACGTCTCTGAAGTTCTGGGGCAACCAGGTGTTCTCCTCTTCCCACGTCAAGACACTCGACTTCAGATATTGCGAAGGCATCAAACATTTTGCTTACGATGGAACTTCATCCATGGGTGAGATGGATCATAATCCAATCACTGGTGGCGTGGGAACCAATACATTCTACTGGCATCCATATCTTACCAAACTTGTTCTTCCTCCAAATCTGGAATATCTCGCTGGTGGTACTTCTACTGCCAGTATTGTACATGAATGTAAGAATCTTGAGACTGTTGAGTTCACAGGAAGAGGTGTATACGGCGATAACTGCAATCTGACAAATGGTCTTATAATTCCGGATTATGCTTTTGCGTTTTCCACTAATGAAAGCGACCCGAACGGAGCATGTAATATTACGGTAACAAATCAGAACGGAGGATCATCGACGTTAAGAAAATTGAAAAATGTTATTCTTTCAGACAGAATTTCCCAGATAAATGAATATGCTTTCAATAAGACTTATATTGAAACTATTCATATTCCGGCTTCTGTAAGTCGCATTAAGCAGCACGCATTTAACGAATGCCGCAATTTGAAGGTTGTTGTGTTCGACGATGTCCAAACACCTAATACTTGTTCAGCACAAACCGTGGTTGAAGGTGGCTCTGGTAGTGGCGCATTCTACAACTGCGCAGGCATTACCGATGTGTATGTCAATAATTTGACAGAGGAATTGATATGTGATAACTATGCTTTCGATTATGGTGTCACATGGGGACACGCCAATCCAGGAGCTCCTTTCGCAACCCTTCATTTCCCGAAGGATTTCATCGACCACTATGTCAACCTTAAGCACCCTCTCACCGATCAAATTGCTAGCGATCCGGCAAAATTCCACCTGTGGTTGCACAAGCATATCCAACTTGCTGGTGTGCCTCATAAGAATGGATGGTATGAGTTTATCAATTCTGGCCCTGTGAGCACTACTATTGAGGAAGAGCCTGTTTATAATCAGGGTATTGTCCTCCGCACGTTCAGTGACTATTTCTATTCATATCTTGTGCCTGATGGTCTGAGAGCATACGTGGTGAACGGTATTGAAAAGAACGGTGACAATTATGAGGTTTCGCTCCAACGCATTCTGGTTATCCCCGCCAAGACGGGTGTGATTCTTTACGGTCATCCTAACAGCAAGAACCTGAACGGTGAGCCTATTTTGTCGATGACACCGATAGAGTTTGCTGAACAAGGTGATAAGCTTGATGATGGATCAACCGCAGGTTACGACCATGGACAGCCACTTTGCCGTGCTAACTGGGATCCTAACAATGCAAATCAAATCAAGAACTTTCTCGAACCGACATCCACTCCTACGGCAGCTGATGTTGTGAGAATCAAAGCCAGGATTGCTAAGCTCCAAGCTCAATATGAACAGGAAACAGATGAGACAAAAAAGGCTCAGCTTCTGGACGACTTGAATGATGAGACAACTTTGTTGGAAGAGATTACAACTCTGATACCGCAGCATGACAAAGATTGGAAGAATGGCGGAAAGTACCTCAAGCCTTTTGAAAATAAGGTAAATGATGATCCCATGGTGGTTAATACTTCCACAGGTAATGATGATGTTGGTTTCCGTAACTTTACTCTTGGTCGCTATAATGGCACTCTGCACCTGCACAACAAAAATAAATTGGAAGATGATGACACTCAAGACTATGCCGCATTCTTCCGTGTAGATCCAGGATTCTTCAGCACAGGTAAGGCCTACTTGCGTCTCTCTGCTACTGAGTATGATCAGCCAACCGGAGCGGAAATTCTTGTAAAAGAAGACAATGGTGCTGTGCCTTACTATTATGAATATGATAAGAACTCTGACAAGGGTGCTACAATTAACTACAGATCTGATGATTATCGTACTGAGGCTAAAAATCCCAAGCACTGGTGGGATGACCAATGGGGATTTGACTGGGGAATTACCAACAAGTACTTTACCTACACAGCAGGTGGAGAGCAACGTACGGTATCACGTATGAACTGGGGTGTTCGTCCTACCACTTTGCCTTCCAACCCACAATTAGGTGCTCTTCAGTATCTTGGTGAGGTCGGCGGAGATGTAGACGGTATAATGAAAGTTGTGATTCCTGCCACCGCCGTTGACGACTATTACACCCTGCAAGGCGTGAAAGTGAAGAATCCTGGTAAGGGAGTTTATATCCGCGATGGCAAGAAGGTAATCATCAAATAATCTCAATGTAAAATACTATAGTATGAAAAGAATTTATCAAGTACCAGAGATTGATATCGTTTTTTCTTCATCAAGATATTCCATCATGGATCCTAGTGGCGGAGAGAACAACGATGACAATACGTTGTCGAATGAAAGCAAGTCTTTTGAAGAAGGCGAACTCTCCACAGATATGTCCAAGTCAGGTCTCTGGGATGATTAAACTGTCCATCAAGGACTAAGGATATCCGTGATATCCACAAAGAATGAAGAAAGCCTATAGGCAGGAGTCTATAGGCTTTTCTTCTTTTTAAGAATACTATTTACTTTGAAATATAAAGCAATGAGAAAGACTCTTTTCCTCATCTTTTTTGTTTTCACATCTTTCTGTTTACAAGCAGCCAACATGTATTGTGTTCTTTCCGGCAGCACATTGACGTTTTATTATGATGATGAGATTTCAGCGCGAACGGGGACGAAATATGACTTGGTTTACAGTAACGGTTATCCAAAATGGAACGGAAAGGCTTCGTCGGTGAAAAATGTGGTCTTTGACTCTTCATTCGCCAATGCACGTCCGACTGATGGTTCTTTTTGGTTTCACAACATGACTAACTTGACTAGCATCAATGGGATGTCTTTCCTTAACACTTCTGAGATGACCACAATGGCTGGCATGTTTTACTCCTGTACAAGTCTGGCAACTATCGACCTCAGCCATTTTGACACGAGAAATGTGGAAGATATGGCGGCAATGTTCCAAAATTGCTTGAAAGTCACACAACTTAACGTGGGAGAATTCGAAACAGGAAAAGTTGTTCGAATGAACAGCATGTTCAGAAATTGCGTGAATTTGACCACAGTGGATGTAGAAGATTGGAATGTGTCGGCAGTGGGAAACATGAACTCCATGTTTCACAGTTGCATCAACCTTATATCGATTGATGTAAGCAAATGGCAAACAAGTGCTTTGGTCAATATCGGATATATTTTCTACCGTTGTCTTAAATTACAGGAGATAGATGCTTCGGGGTGGGATGTGTCAAAGGTGACAAATAGTCACTATGCATTCTACTATTGTGAACATGCAAAGACTATAGATGTAAGCAATTGGTCCACTAGTCATTTTGTTGATACTTCCTATATGTTTTACAGTTGCAGTAGTCTGACGTCTCTGGATTTAAGCCAATGGGATATGTCTTCGGTTGTTACAGCGGAGAAGATGTTCCCTTATTGCTCTAATCTGGCATCTTTGGACATCAGTGGTTGGCAAACAGACAATCTGACTAACTTATCAGAGATGTTTAATGGATGTTCCAATTTGAAAACACTCGATGTGAGCAAATTCAAAACTTCCCGAGTAAGCACAATGGCTTCTCTTTTCAATGGTTGTTCAAGCCTTGAGATCCTGGATGTCAGCGATTGGGATGTATCCCATGTCTCTAATATGGGATATATGTTCAATAATTGTAGTAGTCTGAAGTCTATTGATGTCAGCAAATGGAATACTTGGAATGTTACAAGCATGATGAATCTATTCAGCAATTGCTCTTCCTTGGAAAAACTTGATTTAAGCCAATGGGACACCAAAAAGGTGGATTATAGTCACAACATGCTGCTAAACTGTACTGGTCTCTCAAAAATAAGCGTTTCCCCCACAATGGAGAAACTTAATTCCTCTGCCTGCTCTGGCGTAGGCACCGCCGAGAACCCCTGTCTGCTCGTAGCACCCGACGGATTTGACTTCGGAGAGGATGTTGACCCGTATACCCCGCCGTTCCTCTGGTGCAAGGGTTATTTCACCCTTGGCATCACGGGCAGGATGGGCGACGTGAACGTCGACGGCACAATCAACGTGACCGACATCATGCTCACCGTGGGCTATATCCTGGGCCAGGAGAATCCTGCCTTCCACATCCAGTACGCCGACATGAACAGCGATGAGAACATCACCGTCACCGACGTGATGCGGATCGTGAACATCATCTTATCGATTGAAAAT
>ODAI014371018.1_pt1 | contig 17073 bp, 12 predicted proteins | sample 1539321 | NCBI WGS metagenome assembly ODAI01 (sample SAMN02144231, study PRJEB22623) | gut metagenome | biome: sheep rumen | host: Ovis aries | place: New Zealand | reverse complement strand
GTATGTGCACTTATGCAGTGTGGTTTTGAGACACTTGTTGAAGCTGGTTATGATCCACGTAACGCATACTTCGAGTGTATCCATGAGATGAAGCTTATCGTAGACCTTATCTATCAGTCAGGTTTCGAGGGCATGAGATATTCTATCTCTAACACAGCTGAGTACGGTGATTATATCACAGGTCCTAAGATCATCACAGCAGATACAAAGAAGGCTATGAAGAAGGTTCTTAGCGATATTCAGGATGGTACATTCGCAAAAGACTTCCTTCTTGATATGTCATCAGCAGGTGGCAAGGTTCACTTCAACGCTATGAGAAAGCTTCATGCAGAGCATCCATCTGAGAAGGTTGGTAAGGAAATCAGAAAGCTTTACAGCTGGAACAACGAAGCAGACAAGCTTATCAACAACTAATTGATATATATATTTTGGTTGGCTTAGTTAAGCTTAAAAAGATAAGACTCAGGCTCTATATGAGTTCTGAGTCCTTCTTTTAACTAGCATTTATACACTTTAAAGGAGAGTAAGTTGAAGAGTAATAAGAAGATAATTAAGTACTTCATATCGCTTTTTTGTATGATTTTACTTTGCTCTTGTAATTCCTATGAAAAAGATGATACTCCATATGTAAACAGCGAACATGAAGAATATGAATTCGTGACTAAGGCTGATAAACTTGATTCTGTAATCGGTGGAATAACTGACGATAAGACAAGATATGTCAACTATCATTTTGATCTTCAGTTCAAGCTTCCGCCTGGATGGCAGTTCACTACTGATCTTGACGGTCTTAGCGCCAATGAGTTCATAAATCCAGATAAGGTTTCAGATCAGCTTATGTCAGGTCATCAGTATTATACTATGGCCGCAAGAGGCAATGACGCCAGAGTTGTATGTATTATACAGAATCTTGGTGTGAATGAAGAAACTAAGAATTATTCTACTGAAGATGTATTGAATTACTATAAGAGTTTATTTGATATAGTATTTGGCAATTATTATGGTTATGGCGTTATCAAGAGTGCAACATTTGCCGGAGTTGATAGGAGTTATGTATACTACGGTATAGGAAAGCTTGCAGAGATCGAGATATTCCCTATGAGGGAAGGTGATCTTGTATTCACAGTTCTTATGATTAGTTCTGATAAAGTGCCTATAGATCAGGTTCATAACTTATTTGAATACTTTGATGAGGATGAAAGACTATGATTCTTATAAAGAATGGCAGGGTCATAGACCCGATAACAGATGTCGATGACATCTTGGATGTCCTTATCGATGGTGATAAGATATCCGAAGTTGCAAAGGATATATCATGTCCTGATGCACAGGTCATAGACGCGACAGGACTTATCGTTGGACCGGGATTATGTGATACGCATGTTCACTTTAGAGATCCTGGGTTTACTTATAAGGAAGACATAGAGACAGGACTTAAGGCTGCTGCGAAGGGTGGTTTCACAACTGTTATATGTATGGCCAATACTAAGCCTGTAGTTGACAGTGTAGAGACACTTAATTATATATATGATAAGGCTGATAAGGTGAATCTTACAAGACTATACCAGACTGCTACAGTAACTAAGGGTATGCAGGGGAAAGAACTTGTAGATATGAAGACACTTAAGGCTAATGGTGCTGTTGGTTTTACAGATGATGGTGTTCCAGTTCTTGATAAGGAATTACTTCTTCAAGCTATGAATGAAGCTAAGGCACTTGATGTACCTATAGCTTTACATGAAGAAGATCCTCTATTCATCAAGGGCGCTGGCGTCAATATGGGGCGTGTAAGCGAGGAACTTAATTATGGTGGCGCTTCACATATAGCTGAAGATATCATGGTTGCCAGAGATCTTGTGCTTGCTATGGAAACAGGCTGTGATACCTGCATACAACACATAAGTTCAAGAGTCAGCGTTGAGCTTGTAAGGGCTATGAAGAAGTTGTGTTCTAGTGTTTATGCTGAGGCTACGCCACATCATTTTACTCTTACAGAAGAAGAGGTTCTTAAGTCGGGTACTAACGCTCGTATGAATCCGCCTCTTAGAACAGAGGCTGACAGGCAGGCTATCATAGATGGTATCAAGGACGGCACCATAGACATGATAGTTACTGATCATGCGCCGCATAGCACGGAAGAAAAGGCTCGCAGTATGGCTACTGCACCGAGCGGTATAACAGGTCTTGAGACATCACTAGGACTTGCTGTTAAGGTTCTTGTTCATGAGAACGGATTGTCTCTTAAGAGATTATTCGAGCTTATGAGTGTTAATCCTATGAGATTATATAGACTAACACCACCTAGTATAAGAAAGGGCAGTGTGGCAGACATCGTTATACTGTCTGAGAATGAAAAGTGGGTTGTTAAAGCTGAAGAATTCGCTTCTAAGGCTTCTAATTCGCCTTTTGTCGGATGGGAATTACCTGGAAGGGTTCATATGACGATTCGTGATGGACGGATCATATATTCAATATAGAAAGAGGTAATACATATGGGAATGACTATGACTCAAAAAATCCTTGCAAAGCATGCAGGCCTTGAATCAGTCAAGGCAGGCCAGCTTATCGAGGCTGATCTTGATCTTGTGTTAGGTAATGATATTACATCACCTGTTGCTATTCATGAGATTGAGAAGATGAATGTTAATGGCGTATTCAACAAGGATAAGATCGCACTTGTGCCTGATCACTTTGTACCGAATAAGGACATTAAGTCTGCAGAGCACTGCAAATGTGTTCGTGAATTCGCAAGACGCAATAGTATAACCAACTATTTTGAAGTTGGTCAGATGGGTATCGAGCACGCGCTTCTTCCTGAAAAAGGACTTACTGTAGCTGGCGATGTTATAATCGGTGCTGATTCACATACATGTACATATGGCGCTGTAGGAGCATTTTCTACAGGCGTTGGCTCTACAGATATGGCTGCCGGCATGGCAACAGGTAAGGCTTGGGTCAAGGTTCCTAGCGCTATCAAGTTCGTCCTTAAGGGAGAACTTCCTAAGTGGGTAAGTGGTAAGGATGTAATCCTTCATATCATCGGTATGATCGGTGTTGATGGAGCGCTTTATAAGTCTATGGAGTTCACTGGAGAAGGCGTTGCTTCTCTTTCTATGGATGACAGATTTACTATCGCTAACATGGCGATAGAAGCAGGCGGTAAGAACGGTATCTTCCCTGTAGATGAGAAGACTATAGCTTATCTTAAGGAGCATGGTAACAGAGAATATACAGTTTACGAGGCTGATGAGGATGCAGAGTATGATGCAACATATGAGATTGACCTCTCTAGTCTTAAGTCGACAGTAGCATTCCCACATCTTCCAGAGAATACACATACTATAGACGAAATAGATGATATCGCTATAGATCAGGTAGTTATCGGCTCATGTACTAATGGTCGTATCGACGATTTAAGATGTGCTGCTAAGATTCTTGAGGGCAGAAGTGTAAAGAGTACAGTTCGTTGTATCGTTATACCTGCAACTCAGGCTATATACCTTCAGGCTATGGAAGAAGGTCTTATAAGAACATTTATCAAGGCTGGCGCTGTAGTCAGCACACCTACCTGTGGTCCATGCCTTGGCGGTTATATGGGCGTTCTTGCAGAAGGTGAGAAGTGCGTATCTACAACAAACCGTAACTTTGTAGGTCGTATGGGTCATATCACATCGGAGATATATCTTGCAAGCCCTGCTGTAGCTGCAGCAAGTGCTGTAACTGGTAAGATCAGTGCTCCATCAGAATTAGGGTTATAGGAGGCAGACGATGAATAAAGCACACGGAAGAGTATTTAGATTTAACGATAACGTAGATACAGATGTAATAATCCCTGCAAGATATCTCAATTCTTCAGATCCGAAGGAACTTGCCCTTCACTGTATGGAAGATATAGATAAGGATTTCGTGAAAAATGTCAAGGCTGGCGATATAATAGTAGCCGGAAAGAACTTTGGTTGTGGTTCTTCAAGAGAGCATGCGCCTATATCGATCAAGGCTGCAGGTGTAAGCTGTGTAATAGCCGAAACATTTGCACGTATATTCTATCGTAATTCTATCAACATAGGACTTCCTATAATCGAATGCGCTGAGGCTTCAGCGGATATCGAGGCGGATGATGAGATAGAGATAGACTTTGATAGCGGTGTTATAACCAACATCACTAAGAACAAGACCTATCAGGGACAGGCATTTCCTGAATTCATGCAGAAGCTTATAGCTGCAGGCGGATTGGTGAATTATATCAATTCGAAGAGTTGATATCAGTCGGGAGTGACCCTCGCTTTGTAAGCGGGGGCACTTCAAACCACAGAGGCGGCAGTAGAGGGTGTTAAGGTAGAAGAAAATCAGGGTGTGACAGAGGGTGAAGACAAGTCTGTAAAAGATGATGGAAAAGCTGAATCAAGTACTCAAAAATCGGATGAAGTGACTATAAGTGTAGCCAGTGAAACCAAGACTTACGAAGTAGATAATCCGAAAACAGATGAAGTGATAATTAACGAGACTAATGAGGGCAGTACAAGTAAAACTAATGATCAAGGTGTTGGTAAATCTAGCGAAGAATCAGACTCTATAAGTATGAATCTTGATGATCTCATATGTTATCCCTACGGTGATATGATCGGTTACTACATGCCATCTGAACAGTGGGAACTGACTGGAAAAGTAGATACAGATAAGACTATAACGAAGCTTTACTATGAGGTTATCGATTACTATGGTAATGTAGTTCGACATGAAGAAATCGCTGTTAGTAAGGATTGGGTTATAGAAAGACTGCCACTTACTATACCAGGAGCATATGTGAAGGTGTGTGCAACACTATCGGATGGAAGTGTTCTAACATGTGAGGAGTGGTTCCACAACTTTTTTAAAGAAAAGATGGAAGGCCTAGACGTAGATATGAGTGATGCCGATAATGATGGATTAGAGGCTTATATAGAAATGTTATTAGGCAGTGATCCTAATAACGCTGATGAAGATAATGATGGTCTTAACGATTATGTGGAATTGGCAGAAATAGGTACTAATCCTCATAAAGTGGATTCTGACGATAATGGAATACCAGATGGAGATGAGGATACTGACAAAGATGGCCTTACCAATATAGAAGAAGTAAGGTTAGGTACTGATACGTGGGCAAAGTTTACGGATGATGACCTTCTTAGTGATTATGAGGAAGTTAAGGTATATGGCACAGATCCTCTTAATCCGGATACTGATGGCGACGGTATGGATGATTATGAGGAAGTAAAGCATGGCTATAATCCTCTTGTGTATGATAAAGTATTCGATAAGAAGATAAGCGCTGATGGTATGTATACATCAGTTGATATCAGTGTTAAGGCTGAGACTGAGAAACTTTCGACTCTAAGCGTAAAACCAATAGAAGAGGATATCTTTATTAATGACACTATTCCTGGCTATATAGGTTCTGGATATGATTTTACTATGGATGGAACCTTTGAGAGTGCAGAACTTACATATTACTTCAGTCCTTCATGTATGGAAACAGAAGGTTTTAATCCGAAAGTATACTATTATGATGAGGAAAACCATGAATTGATTCCAGTAGATACAGTGTGGGATCATGAGAGTTCGTATGTTACAGCAAAACTAGAACACTTTTCATCGTATATACTGCTTGATAGCAATGTATATGATGCTATTAATATGCAGATACTTGAGCTTCCGATGTATCTGATCGCGAAGACTGGGCGTAATATGTTTTATTATGAATTTAGTGGAAAGGATGGTCAGCTTTATTATGATCGTGATACAGAGACGAGGTTGAATACATTTTCCATTGGTAAAAGGATTAGTAATAGGCATTCTTTTTCATATTCTGTGAGTCCGTATCATTATACGGAACGTTATACTTATTCAGAGCCAGTATATAGTTGGGAAGAATATGAGGATGAGAATGGAGAAATAATAAGAAAACATGTTACCAATTATTATTGGAGATGGACTTGGTATACTTATTATTTGAATAAGCCGGATCGTTATGATCATACAACGGATTATAAATGTATAATGGAAAAGTTGAAACATGGTTTACTATCTGATTCGGTTTGTTATCTTGTTTTGGATAGACCTGGTTCAGAGATACTTCTTACTGAACCGGGAATTGAATTCTTGAAAAGAATTCGCAATGCTAAAGTTTATATTATCGGCGAAGTTGATGAACGAATATTTGATTATCTTCATTGCAATATGATAGTAAAGAGATTTGATGATATAGAAGAGTATAAAGATGAATTTGATTTTGAGGCGAAAAGTGGAGCGTTTGTATTTGATGTATTTAATGAGGATTTGAATCCATTGTATCGACAGATGCTATCGCAGGATATATTTAGTCTAACAACTCATGCATTTCTTCCTGAAGGTGTTAAAGAAAAACTTCAAGATGACCCTACTTTGCTAAAAAAGTATGTTATAAGGGGATCTTACAGAGGTTTAGAACTGGTTATTCCACCAGAAGAAATAGCGGAATTATTAGTAAAAGAGAAGCAAGAAAAAGAGAATCAAGAAATAGAGATAGAATATGATATAGAACCTGATTATTGTATGCAATTCAATTATGCTGATACGCTTTTTGAAGATGATCTCTATATAAGTGGCTATATGGCTAATGATTATCTTAGTAATGAAGCTTTACGAATGCAGATTGCAGCTGGTAATTTTTTCTTGAATATGAAGGTTAGTGATGTTGAGCAATATAAGATGGCTTTGAGTGATGCAATCAGAGTGCTTAACGAAACAATGGTGGAGAAAAAAGCGAAAGAATATCTCTATATGCGTATTGATGCAGTGAATTCTTATGCTGAGGATGCTGAGGAGATTGCTGATATTATAAAGGATTTGAAAAATGCTGCAAGAGATACAGAAACTATGATAGATATCAATGTTGAGTGTTTTGAAAAGTTCGGTCAATTATGTAATAAGTCGATTAGCGAATATAATTATGCTCAGCAACTTCTGCTTCAGGCGGAAAAAGAAGAAGTGCTTGCGAATATGGTTGAAGAAATTGAAAAGTTCAACAAAAAGTATGCAGGTAAAATGGATTTGCATCATACCAAGTTATTCGAAAAAACGGATAGGTTTGTGGTAAAGTTGAGAAAGATAGATGAACGAATTCCGTATAAATTAAAAAAATATGGAAAAATAGGATTGGATGCATTGATAATATTCAGTTCAGCGACTGATATATACACTAATCTAGGCGCTTTATCGGCTATATATGGACAGTCTGAATTATATGATGAATATGCCGACTTGATAAAGCATGCATATCATGCAACTAATAATAGTTCTAATAAAAAAGCTCTACGTGAGATAATGAATGCTATGGATAATGAAAGAGACAAGTTTAATTCGTATATTAATACTATTATAAAAAATGCTCTTTCTGATTCGGCTCAATTTTTAATGAGTGGTGTGATAGATAAAATAGGAAATCCACTTTTGGTTGCAATGGAGCTTGGCTTATCTATAGGTGATTTTATATTTCATACTGGAAGTCTGGATGAATGTGCTATACACACTATAGCTATAGGTGATCTTGCTAATTCAATTGCTGATTATATCCAAGCAAATACTTATCAAGAAAAAGGAGATCATCTTAATACATGGTTTTATGGCAATTTTTATAATCAACTATCGGCATTATGTCAATTAAGGATAGTTGCTGAGAATTATGCTTATGAGACTGTTGATGAAATGGTTATAAAGATTGATAAGAAAACAGAGGAAGAAGAGAAAGAAAATATAATAGAAAATATTAAAAGAGTGAGAGAAATAATTAAAGAGCATGATTTTAATGCTAAGGTCAATTATAAAGGTTCGAATGTTCATGTTAATTAAAGAGGCGTATTATGAAAAAGGTTGATTATAGAGAATTACCTCTTAATAGAGAAATTGGTGTTGGATTCGAGCTTATAATTACTTCATGTGTTGTTTTTTGGTTTTTTATTGCAAAATACATGCTTTTTGATAAAATGAATTATAATACTGCTTTTAAATCGTTTGTGTTAAATTTATGGTGGAGCAATTTTGTTGTTTTTTTTGCATTGTATGGTGTATTTATGATGATTGACAATCATCTTGTAATCAAGAAAAGAGATAGAATATTAAAATATGGCAAAAAGTATCCGGCTAAGATCATAAAAACTAAGTACTCAAGTGGTTATCGATTTATAAGTGGAGGTATTATATATACGGTTGAATATCAAGATGATAATGGTATTATGAGAAAATACAAAACTCCTAAGATTGCTCGTACTGGATATGCACCCTGCGTACCAGATTGCAATATATACATACTCGGAAAATCCAAGTACGTATCCGATTACGTAGTCGGAATAGATAAAAGGTCTAATGGTACGTATATAGATAACATGATGAAATTACCACAGGAAGAAAGAATGGCATATGATTATTTTGTTAATAAGTATCTAGACCCAAAGCTTGCGTATGAGAAGTATATGAATTATAAAAAACTTGAAGCTGATACTGAATTTGGAAAAGAGGAGGAAGAGATAAAAAATGAATAGTTTTAAATTGAAGTTTGCGTTGCAGTTTATAATAGATGTATTGGTTGTTGGTATCATATGTGGCATATTAGCAAGATTATCTGTAGTAGTTCTTGCAAATATTTTTGACGCTGATGGTGCCAATGTAAGTTATTTGCTTGTTATACCATCATATGTTTTTGGTGCTATAGCTGTAGTTATTGCTGTTTTTATTACGCAGAATGCGCTTAAGAAGAAGGATCTTGATAATTATCCATTATCGTCTGTGAAATTCTATATTGTATTTGCAGCAATAGTAACTATTATAAACATAGCTTGGGGATTCTTAAGTTTTGGTTCGACTTATAATATGTGTCTTGATAATGCTGTTGATCCTGTTGATGTGCTTTTTAAAGTTGATTATAATAAGGCAGAATTCGAGAAACTTGTTAAGGTGGCGACTCGTAATGCAATTATAATCGGTAATGCTATATCGGCTGCCATTACATTTCTTATGGCGCCGGTATTTGCAAAGAGACATGATAATATATTTTGAAATTATAATGGTAAACCTCAGTATTACGCATTACTGAGGTTTTTATTTTTTTTTGTTTTAGGAGATCTTATCCTTATGGATACTCGGATCTGATTGTATAGTTTAGCATATTCGATAGCAGAGAGGTTTTCTATGTAATTCTCGGGTATACCTGTAAGCTTCAGTATATCTCTTGCCTTGTTGTAGGCTATGGCAGCCTTGATCTCAGAATCATAAGAACCTATGAGTGTTTGACCTGCGGTATGGATATAAGCTTTGTATGTTGTTATACCTTCTTTGGTTTCTGCTCTTACGCCGTAATACCTGTTGATTATGTGGATGTTGCTGTATCGTAGGTCGTGAGGGTTATTATTTACATATATATAGTCTCTTCCGCATACTGCATAGTTACGTATCCCATACCTTAGGAGGATGTTCTGCTGGCTGCCGTAATCATATATAAAGAGGTGGTTGCCACGCTTCATGATCTTGTGGCTGCTGTAGAAGAAGAGATCGTCGATATCGAAGATCAGGTATTCTTTCTTACTTATATAATAATGAAAGAACTTCTTATACATATATATAGGGGAACTGGTATACATGTTGTTGTCTCTGTAGTTAAGCAGACTTATCATATAATTAAAGGGAAGAGAATCATCGGTTGAAGCTATACAGTCCTCAAATGTAACTGGCTCATCTAGAAGCTTGCGAGCATAGGTGTATGCTGTGGAAGCCTTTTCTTCAGAAGCATAGGTTCCGAGACTTATATGATGACCTTTGTATGTGATGGATGCTCTGTATACTGTTGTTGAGCCTTTTTTGACTTCATATACGCCTTTTGACATGGTTTTCCTCGCACATAAGTTAGTAAAGTATTATGAAAGTGTCTTACATTAGATACAATATTCATACCATATATTTTACACTAAACGGACAGAAATTCACACAGAAATTTTGTAATATAATTTGTGATTCTTGATGTTTTTTATACACAAAAAGGAATAATTACTCATTCGATTTCGGGCTATTTGGAAGTCAACGGTAAAATTGCACAAATATATATAGGTTTTTGGAGAAGCGTTTTGGAACATTTTTATAATTGCATACAAGGATGCGGTGTGCTTGTGTATCAAATGCACAAAAAACGAGAAGGTGTTTGACATATTCGACATTTGCCCATATAATCTCAGTAATTTAGATATGGAGGACATATATGGAACAGATTCGGATGCGTTTTCGAAAGATCAAGATGGTTTCTGATTTTTTGAACACATTGTCTAAGGCGTGCAAAGGTGTCTGTGTATTGGCAATCTTTGCTATGATTGTTCCAGTGGTTTATCATGGTTTTGCTTTGATTAACTTGAAGCAAAGTGTTGGCAACTCAGAAGTTAAGAGAGTTGATTTGTCTTTCCTTGGTAGTGATATGAAGATCGCTTCTGTAGAAGTTCCGAAGACCCTTGGGGCTGTTGAGGAAGCCACAGTAAGTGATCAGCCAGTTAGTGTTGCACAAGAAGTATTCTTCGCAGAAGATAAAGCCGGTATTGATGTAGCGGTTGTTAAGGATAAGGTTGAAGTTAAGATTGAGCCTGTTGTGACTATAACGGTTGCGAGCGCGGTTTATAATTCAAACACCATATCTTATACTGACGAAGATCTTCAGGTACTCGAGAGAATCATTCAGGCCGAAGCAGGTAATTGTGATATGATCGGTAAGATACTTGTAGCAAATGTTATCATCAACAGAGTGAACAGTTCTAAGTTCCCTAATAATATTAAAGATGTTGTATTTGCTCGTAATCAGTTCTCGCCGACATTTGACGGTTCTTATTATTCTTGCGTTGTATCGGATGCCTCGAGAGAGGCTGCAAGACGTGCACTCGATGGAGAGGATTATTCACAAGGCGCGCTTTACTTTGCTATGAACAGTATAGCAGATACGTGCTGGGCCGGAAGAACCATGAGACACTTGTTTGAACATGATGGTCATACATTTTTTGCACCATAAGACATGAGACTGTAAAAAACTATCACTAGGACACGTCAAGATTTCTATACTTGCGAATTGTCCCCGTGATAGTTTTTTTATTTGGTTGATTTTTTCTCTTCATTATGCTATGATATAAGAGATTTTTGAATATGAGGTGACTGATATGAGTTTATATTATAAGAGTACTAGAGATGATTCTGTTAATTATACAGCATCTATGGCTATACTTAAGGGTCTTTCGGATGATGGCGGACTTTTTGTTCCAAGCGAGTTTCCTAAGCTTGATGTAAGTCTTGAAGACCTTACTAAGATGGATTATAAGCAGGTTGCTTATGAGGTTATGAAGCTTTTCCTTACTGACTTTACTAAGGAAGAACTTATGGATTGTATCGATAAGGCTTATGATTCCAAGTTCGATACACCTGATATCGCTCCACTTGTTAAGGCTTGCGATGCTTATTATCTCGAGCTTTTCCATGGTGCGACTATCGCTTTTAAGGATATGGCTTTGTCTATACTTCCACATCTTCTTACAACCTCTGCTAAGAAGAACAACGTTAAGAATGACATAGTTATACTTACAGCTACATCTGGTGATACTGGTAAGGCTGCTATGGCTGGATTTGCTGATGTTCCTGGAACTAAGATCATCGTATTCTATCCTAAGGATGGAGTAAGCAAGGTTCAGGAGAAGCAGATGGTTACACAGAAGGGCAACAACACTTATGTAGTTGCTATAGAGGGTAACTTTGATGATGCGCAGACAGGTGTTAAGAACATATTCTCTGATAAGGAATTTGCCAAGGAGATGGATGAGCACGGACTTCAGTTCTCATCTGCGAATTCTATCAATATAGGACGTCTTGTTCCTCAGATAGTATATTATGTATATGCATATACACGTCTTGTTGCGAATAACGAGATTAAGCTCGGCGATAAGATCAATACAGTTGTTCCTACTGGGAACTTTGGCAATATTTTGGCAGCATTTTACGCTAAGAACATAGGGCTTCCTATCAACAAGCTCATCTGTGCTTCTAACGACAACAAGGTTTTGTATGATTTCTTCTCTACAGGAACATATGACAGAAACAGAGAGTTCATACTTACTATGTCTCCATCTATGGATATACTTATATCTAGTAACCTTGAGAGACTTCTCTATATCATCGCTGGTTCGTCTGCGGCTAAGACTAAGGAACTTATGGACAGTCTTAAGTCTGAAGGAAAGTATAGCATAACAGAAGATATGAAGTCGGGACTTGCTGATTTCTACGGCAATTATGCCAAGGAAGCAGAGACTGCTGCCGTTATCAAGGATATATATGATTCAACAGGATATATCATCGATACTCATACAGCTGTTGCTGCAACAGTATATAAGAAGTATGTAGAAGAGACTTCTGATAAAACACCTTCTGTTATAGCATCTACTGCAAGCCCATATAAGTTTGCAAAGAGTGTACTTACATCTATCGACCCTAAGTATGCGGATGTCGATGATTTCGAACTTTTTGGCGAGCTTAACAGATTGTCTATGGTAGAGATACCGAATGCTATTAAGGATATACTTGAGGCTAAGGTCCTTCATAACAGACTTTGTACTAAGGATGGCATGAAGGAAGCGGTTAAGAATATACTTTTCTAATGATCTAAGATCCGACAGTCACCTGCTGATATTATAATATGTGATATCTACAGGTGACTGCTTTGCAATTATTCTGGCTCGCAAGTCTCGCGGTGCGAGACTTGAAAATCTATGTATTAATCAAAATTTGAGAGGATTAAGATGTCAAACAATTACGATGCTTCGAGCATATCTATACTCGAAGGACTAGAAGCTGTAAGAAAAAGACCTGGTATGTACATCGGCAGCGTATCTACAAGAGGTCTTAATCATCTTATCTATGAGATCTGTGATAATTCCGTGGATGAGCATCTCGCGGGTTATTGTGATGAGATAAGTGTTTCGCTCAATGCCGACGGAACAGCGACTATTACTGATAATGGCCGTGGTATCCCTATAGGTATACATCCGAAGGCAGGAATCCCTGCTGTTGAGGTGGTATTCACCGTGCTTCATGCAGGCGGTAAGTTTGGTGATGGCGGATATAAGATATCAGGCGGTCTGCATGGCGTTGGCGCATCTGTTGTCAATGCTTTATCGGTGTGGCTTGAAGTTACCATAAAGCTTGACGGTAAGGTGTATATGCAGCGTTATGAAAGAGGCAAGGCTGTATATAAGCTTAAGGAGATTGGAACCTGCAGAAAGAACGATACTGGAACGAGCGTTACTTTCCTTCCCGACCCTGAGATTTTCGAGAAGACCAACTTCAACGCAGAGATGGTGAAGTCGAGACTTCATGAGACTGCTTATCTTAATCCGAAGCTGTCGATACATTTTTGCGATAAGCGTGAAGGCAAGTCTGAGGAAATTGTATTCCATGAAGAAGAAGGCATAGTTGCCTATGTTAAGGACCTTAACAAGGGTAAGGAGTCTGTGTGCGAGCCTATCTACTATAAGGGCAAGAGTCAGGGCGTAGAACTTGAGGTCGCTATTCAGTTCGTAGACGAATTCACGGAAAATATACTGGGCTTTTGCAACAACATCTATACACAGGAGGGCGGAAGCCATATTACAGGCTTCAAGACGAAGTTCACAGCTATCATAAACCAGTACGCCAGGGAGATAGGAATCCTGAAGGAGAAGGATGTCAACTTCACAGGTCAGGATGTGCGTAACGGTATGTGTGCTGTTGTCGCAGTTAAGCACCCTGAGCCTAGATTCGAGGGACAGACTAAGACAAAGCTTGATAATCAGGATGCTCTTAAGGTCGTATCTGATATAACAGGCGATGAACTGACACTCTTTTTTGACAGGAATCTTGAGACTCTTAAGAAGGTCATATCATGTGCAGAGAAGTCTGCTAAGATAAGAAAAGCAGAAGAGAAGGTTAAGAGTAATCTTATATCCAAGTCGAAGTTCTCCTTCGATACGAACGGAAAGCTTGCTAACTGTGAGAGTAAGAATGCTGCTGAGTGCGAAGTCTTCATAGTAGAGGGTGATTCTGCCGGTGGCTCCGCTAAGAGTGCCAGAGATAGAAGAACTCAGGCAATCCTTCCTATCAGAGGTAAGATACTTAATGTAGAGAAGGCTTCGATAGACAAAGTCCTTGCTAATGCCGAGATCAAGACGATGATCAATGCATTTGGTTGCGGATTCTCGGAAGGTTATGGCAATGACTTCGATATAACCAAACTTCGTTATGATAAGATAATAATCATGACCGATGCCGATGTGGATGGTGCGCATATAAGTAATCTCTTGCTTACGTTCTTCTATAGATTCATGCCGGATCTTATCAATGAAGGCCATATATATCTTGCGACACCTCCTCTTTACAAGGTTGTTCCGAAAAAGGGCGAGGGCGAATATCTCTATGATGATAAGGCCTTAGAAAAGTACAGAAAGTCTCATAGCGATAATTTTACGCTTCAGAGATATAAGGGTCTTGGTGAGATGGATGCGGAACAGCTGTGGGAGACTACGCTTAATCCTGCAACAAGAATACTTAAGAAGATAGAGATAGAGGATGCGCATATGGCGTCTGATATCACATCTATGCTCATGGGCAATGATGTAGGACCTAGAAAGAACTTTATATACGAGCATGCTAACGATGCTTTGCTTGACATATAGGAGGTAGCATATGGACAATATTATATCAGCTGAATATTCTGAACATATGCAGAAGTCCTTCATAGATTATTCTATGAGCGTCATCACTGCACGTGCGGTACCAGATATAAGAGACGGTCTTAAGCCAGTTCAAAGAAGAGTCCTCTATGCTATGGATCAGTTGGGACTCAATCACAACGGCCCTCATAGAAAGTCTGCCAGAATAGTAGGTGAGACCATGGGTAAGTATCATCCTCATGGCGATTCGTCTATCTATGATACTCTGGTTGTTCTTGAACAGGATTTTAAGAAGGGTATGGCCCTTGTAGACGGTCATGGTAACTTCGGCTCCATAGAAGGAGACGGCGCTGCTGCTATGCGTTATACTGAGGCTAAGCTTAAGAAGTTCACACAGGAAGTATATCTGCAGGATCTCGATAAGGATGTCGTCGACTTCGTTCCTAACTTCGATGAGATGGAGCGTGAACCATCTGTCTTACCTGTAAGGGTTCCGAACTTCCTTATCAATGGCTCTGAGGGTATAGCTGTAGGTATGGTAACGAGTGTTCCTACTCATAATCTCGAAGAGATACTTAACGCAGAGATTGCTCTCATAGATGATGAAAATCTTGATACTGCTGCGATTATGGATATCGTTAAGGGACCGGATTTTCCGACAGGTGGCATAGTAACTAACAAAAGCGAGCTTCTTAGCATATATGAAACAGGTGTTGGTAAGATTAAGCTTAGAGGCAAGGTCGTGTTTGAACCGGGCAAAGGCAAGGTTAAGGATAAGCTTGTTATCTCAGAGATTCCTTATACCATGATTGGTGCAAACATAGGCAAGTTCATGTCTGATATAGCTATGCTTGTTGAGAGTAAGAAGACTACAGACATAGTCGATATAACGGATGAATCCAATAAGGACGGTATAAGGATAGTTCTTGAGCTGAAAAAAGATTGTGACGTCGAGAAGCTGAAGAACCTGTTATATAAGAAGACTAAGCTTGAAGATACATTTGGCGTAAATATGCTTGCGATAGTTGATGGAAGACCAGAGACTCTTGGAATCAAGGCTTGTCTTCTTGAGCATATCAAGTTTCTGCATGAGATCAATACACGTAAGTATACAACGCTTCTTAATAAGGAGCTCGAGAATAAAGAAATCAAGGAAGGTCTTATAGAGGCCTGCAACATAATCGACCTTATCATAGAAATCCTTAGAGGAAGTAAGAATCTTGAGATGGCTAAGAGGTGCCTTATCGAGGGTGATACTACAGATATCAGGTTTAAGAGTGAGGCATCGAAGGCTGAAGCATCTACTCTTAGATTCACTCCAAAGCAGGCGACAGCTATACTTGAGCTTAGGTTATACAGGCTTATAGGCCTTGAGATCAACAAGCTTCAGCAGGAATATGCTGATTGTATCGCAAAGATTGGCGAGTACAAGACAATCCTCGGAAGTCGTAAGGCTATGGACAGAGTTATCAAAAAGGATCTTCTTAATATCATTAAGAATTATAAGGTCGACAGGAAGACTGTAGTTGAGGATTCTGACGAGATCGTATACGTAGAAGAGAAGGTTGTTATAGAGAACATAGTATTTGTCATGGATAGATTCGGCTATGTGAAGCTTATGGAAGAGTCTGTATTTGACAAGAACGCGGAAAATGTTTTGGCTGATAACAAGTATGTTATCAAGATGCCGTATGACGATCATGTATGTATATTTACCGATAAGGGTGACTTTCATCAGATCAAACTTAACAAGATGCCTATACTTAAGCCTAAGGACAAGGGGCTTCCTATCGATAACTTTGGTAACTTCAGCAGTATGAAGGAGAGAGTTGTCTATCTGTGTAAGGAAGAAGATCTCTATGGCAATATGCTTCTGTTTGCAACAAAGCAGGGTATGATGAAGCTCGTCGATCCGATAGAGTTTGATGTATCTAAGAAGACTGTTGCAGCAACTAAGCTTTCTGATGGTGATGAAGTTCTTGGTGTATTCAAAGTTGATGTTACATTCGATCCTAAGGATGAGAGTGTTTATATAAGTCATAGCGATATAGTGATACTGACAGATGATAATTATAGGCTTCGTTTTGGAGTTGAGGAGATTCCTCAGAAGAAGAAGGCAGCACTTGGAGTGCGCACTATTAAGCTGTCTAAGGACGCAGCTGTTAAGGAAGTAAGGATAATTGCCAAGGGTGAGGAGCCAGAGATTAAGACAGCACATAGGGACCAGAGGGGGTCTAAAGTAAAGGGGCTGTAAAAAACTATCACTAGGACACGTCAAGATTTCTATCTTTTTGCAAGTCGCCTATTAGCAAGTGCTCCGCGAAAACTCGAAGATGCTTGC
>ODAI013981768.1_pt1 | contig 17076 bp, 16 predicted proteins | sample 1539321 | NCBI WGS metagenome assembly ODAI01 (sample SAMN02144231, study PRJEB22623) | gut metagenome | biome: sheep rumen | host: Ovis aries | place: New Zealand | reverse complement strand
TTCCTCCGACGACGTGGAGTTCGATACCGAAAACGAACTCACTTATACCCACGCGCAGAAAAAACCCGCCGTTTACGAACTGTTAAACGCGGGGCTTTTGTCCGACGCGGACGGAAAACTCTCCGACCGCACGAAAAGCAAGGTGCTTGAGATACTCGGGTTCGGCTCGATAAACAACGCCAGAGACATCGACGCTTTGCACGTCAACAAGGCTGACGAAGAAAATATGTCGGGCTATAAGTCGGAAATCGCGGTAGACGAATACGACGACCACGCGATACATATCGCACAGCACACGAGGTATCTGCTTTCAGCCGAAAGCGAAAAGACGCGCAAAGACGAAACGAGAAAGGAAAACGCGATAAAGCACCTGCGCGAACATAAAAAGATGCTTATCACAAACGAATAAAAACGGAGGCGGGAGATATGAAGCGAAAAGGCGAATACTTAAGCGGCGCAACGCACACCGCGGAGGCGGAAATAAATGACGGCGGCATGCAGTCCGCATACGGGAAATTCAAAGACCTCGAAACGCTTTTACGCGCCTACGATTCTTTGGAAGCGGAATTTACCAGGCGAAGTCAAAGACTCAAAGAATTGGAAAGGGAGGCGGAGAGGACGGAACAACGGGAAACCGCTCAAAAATCTTCGCAAGGGGAAAAGGAGTACGACTTGGAAACCTTTATGGAGAGGTTTCCGCGCGCTAAGACGTACTACGAAAAATTCACCGCCGCCGACGGCGGCGACGCGGAAAGAACTTATATCGGGATTTTGGAAAAGGAAATTTCCGAAAAAGAAAGCAAACTTAACGACAAAGCCTTTCTTTTAAGCGCGGCAAGCGAGGATCCGACGGTTTCGGGCGAAATCGTAAACGCTTACCTGAAAAAACTGATAAATTCAAAACCGCAAACATTGTTCGGGGGCGGAAACGCTCTCGTCGCTCCGCCGAGACGGCCGAACAGCCTTTCGGAAGCGTCTTTGATGGCGGAAAACTATCTTAAAAATCGAAAAATCCGATAAAATCGGACGAGCGTAACGCTCGAAAGGAGTAAAAAATGGTAACTTTATCCAGCGCGGACAGCGCTTTGAAATCATTGTATCTCGGCGTAGTTTCAGAACAACTCAACACCGAAGCCAACCCCTTGCTCGCGAGAATCAAACAGACCACCGCGGACGTTTGGGGTAAAGAGGTCAGGAGAGTCGCTCAGTACGGAATAAACGGCGGCGTGGGCGCAGGCACCGAAACGGGAAATCTCCCTAAAGCCGCGGGCAACAACTACGACCAGTTCGTAACCACGCTTAAAAACCTGTACGGAACGATAGAAATATCCGACAAGGCGATGCGCGCCTCGACCAACGACGCGGGCGCGTTCGTAAATCTTTTAAACGCCGAAATGGAAGGGCTTTTAAAGGCGTCCTCTTATAACTTCGGCAGAATGCTCTTCGGCGACGGAACCGGCGTTTTGGCGAACGTAACCTCGGTTGCAAATAACAAAGTCTACGTCGACAACGTAAAAAACCTCGTCGAAGGCATGGTCGTAGACTTTATTCTCGACGGCGACCCGACCGACGTTGTGGGCAGAAAAATTCTCGTAGTCGACAGACTCAGCAAATATATCACTCTCTCCGGCGCGTCGGTAAACGACACGCTTATCCCAGACGAATCGCAGATAACCGTTCAAGGCTCTTATAATCAGGAAATAACCGGACTCGGCGCGATCTTCAAGACCACCGGCTCGCTTTACGGGCTTGAAAGATCGACCCATCAATGGCTTATACCTTATATGAAAGCAAACGTCGGCAATATAACCGAAACGGCTATTCAGACCGCTATCGACTACCTCGACGAAAACGCGGGATCGAGAGTCAACTTTATCGTATGCTCGTCCGGCGTTAAACGCGCGTTTCAAAACCACCTCGCGTCATATAAACGCAACATCGACGTAATGGATCTTAAAGGCGGATATAAGGCGATATCCTATAACGGTATTCCGATCATATCCGACAGATTCTGCCCAAGCGGCACGATGTACCTTTTAAACACCGACGACTTTGCTCTTCATCAACTTTGCGATTGGCAATGGCTCGAAGGCGAAGACGGAAAGGTCATAAAGCAAATCGCGGGCAAGCCCACTTACAGCGCTACGCTCGTCAAATACGCCGACCTCGTTTGCACCCGTCCCTGCGGACAGGCTATGCTTACGGGAATTACCGAGGCGTAATAAACATCTTCTTCCCGGGCGTCGGAAACTTTCCGACGCCCGAAACATAAGGAGGCAAAAATGTTAGTGAAACAAATAATCGCGTCCTCCGCCAAACTTCTGCTCTTCGACGCGCTCGCGGACAAAATCACGAACGGCAACGCCCTTTCCGACGACGAAAAAATTACGCTTAACGGACTTTTGCGAGCGTATAATCTCGTTTTGAACGAAGTCGCGACGGAATACTTAGACCTCTTGGCAGAAAACTCCGTAAGAGGCGAAACGATAAACTATTCTTCGCTGTCGCACTTCCCGAAAGAGATAATAAGCGTGTACGCGCCGAATTTCAAACCGGTTAAATTCTTAGCGTTTTCGTCATACTTAAAACTTCCCGCTTACGGGGATTATACGGTGCGTTACAGTTATGTGCCGGGAGAAAAAACGCTGACGGACGCCTTCGACTACGAGGGCGCGAAAGTCGGCGAACGCGCTTTTATATACGGCGTTGCGGCGGAATACTGCACCGCGGCGGGAAGATACGAAGAGGCGTCGAATTGGCGGACTAAATTCGAGCGCGCGGCGACTTCGCCGCTCACGCGCTCGCGCAAAAAAATAAAAGGCAGGATATGGGGCTGATGCGCGCGTTAAGAATAAGACCATCTAAAAAAACCACGGTCGCTATTTTGCAACCGGGCGCAATAAACAATCTTACGGGCGGGAACGCCGGAGGCGGCTCGTATGCGGAATTTTCATATAACTTCGACGCCTCGGACAAGACGCTTAAAAGCGGTTCGGGAGCGAAAGAGTTCTTGTCGGGGCTAACTCATACTCCCCTCGCCATTTATCATTTCAAAAGAGAGGACCCCGTTACCGGCGCAGCGGACGACAGGCTTATAGCAATGTGCGACGACGGTAAATTTTACGAAAGCAAACTCGGCTCAGCGGCGTTCTCGGTAATAGAAAATCTCGAATTTTCCTCGCCGCCTATAGGCGTTTGCTATAACTATAACGGCGAGGACTGCATAATATTCGCAAAATCTTCGCTCGGCGCATACATTTACGACGGCGAAACCGTTACCGAAATCGACGGCGCGCCGCCCATATCATCGGCGTGCATACACTACGAACGGCTTTTCGCCACGGCAGACGGCGGAAAGTCGCTTTGGTTCTCTGACGACTTCGACCCCATGAACTGGTCGGTATCTCTCACGGAGGCGGGTTTTATCGATATGAGCGGGCGGAGCGGCGAGGCGCTTAAAGTGTTGAGTTTTTCGGACGCGCTCTACGTTTTCCGCAGTTACGGCATCACGCGCGTCACCGCTTACGGCGACCAGACTCAATTTAGCGTTTCGGACCTGTTCCTCTCTTCGGGAAAGATAATGCGGGACTCCGTAACCTACTGCGGCGACAGAATACTGTTTATGGCTACCGACGGTTTTTATTCGTTTAACGGCATTACCGCGACGAAAATCCTTTCGGGACTTGACAAGACGTTGGACTACGGCTATTCGGGGGTCAAAGGTCAGTTCTATAACGGTAAAGCCTACTTTTTAGTCAGGGCAAAATACGCGGACGCAATCTACGACTGTATGCTCGTTTTAAACGTTTTAAGCGGCGACTGCTACCTCGAATACGGCATGGGCGTAAAAGACCTATGCCTTATCGGCGGCAAGGAAGTCTACGCGCTCGCAATGCTTTGCGGCGACGACAAAACCGTGTACAGACAAGACGACGAAGACGAGTTTAAATCCGAACCTTTGAAAAAACTCTGGAAAAGCAAGTTCTGCGATTTTTCGGTAAGGCGCGGCAGAAAAGTCCTGAGAAAAGTATCGCTCTACACCGCTACGGATATAACGCTCACCGTTGACGGAGGCGAAAGAGTCGCCGTCTATTCGATAACGGGCGGCAAGTCCGTAAAGGCGGTTTCCCCGAACATGCTCGCCGACGAGTTCTCCATTGAAATCTATTCGGATAAAAAGGACGCCTGCGTTTCCGCCATAACGCTCGAGTTCGAGTACTACAAATGAGTTACGATATAGCCAAAGCGGCGTATTTAAAGGTCGAGGAACTCTCGAAAAGAGTGGCGGCTTTAGAGAGTAAAACAAGTGAACCGACTTACGTTACGGCGGATATGTCTTTCGATTTATATTTAAAATCGAGCGGCAGTAAAACCGTTGTTTTTCGCACTATAGGCGAACATTTGTTGAAATTGAGCGCGTCTGTGCCGACGGGCGCGATAAACGCTTCGCTTACTTTTAACGGCGAGGCGATAACCATATCCGACGGCGAAGTAAACGCCGAAGTCCTGCCGCAAAGCGGCGAAAACAAATTGGAGTTTTCATTCTCCGGAGCGAACTCGCAATGGATAAGCGTAACGCTTTTTGTAAGCGGGTTTTTGGAAGAATATTCGCCCGAGCGGCATTTATCTTCCGTCGGCGGGGACTATTATTCTTACCTCGACGGCGGGACTTTCTATCTGTATAACACGCAGAGTGCTACGCCGCTTGTTACTTTATACGACGTAAAACACGCGTCGGCGTTTTACGGCTCGGCGGGAATTTTCGTAGTAAAGGTAGACCGAGACGGCAAAGCGCATATACAGCGATATTTTCCGAACGGCACGCTCTACGTCGAAACCACCGCGAACGGCACTTATTCAAAGTGCCTCGTCAGGGTAAAAGGCGGAAACGTGATACTCTACGCCGTAGCCGGCAATTATTTAAAGAGCGGGTACGTCGTGTTCAGCGGCGAAACGAATCTGTATAAAACGAATATCCGCGCTAAAGACGTAGAGCAGATAACTGTCGAAAATTCCGCGTATCTGCTCGTTACCGATATAGACGAAACGACGTACCTATGCCCCATCTCTTCGAGCGACAATATAACCGTGATCGGCAAGCGTTCGGCGGGAAGAATACTCTCGGCAAGGCTTGCGCATAACGCGGCAAACCCCGCCGTATGGTATCATAAAGGCGGAGCGATAATGGAAAAGGTATACGACGGCGAGAGGTTTTTACCGAGCGCGATGATAGTAATCGCGGACGAAGCGATAATAACGGACGGCGGCACGAAAGTGAAACGGATAGGAAACGAAATAACGACATTTTAGGAGTAAAAAAATGAATTTAAGAATAACTGCTCAAGATTTTTTAAACAATTTAAAAGACTTTGCGAAAAAATTAAGCGATGCCGGTCAGCCGAGCGAGAGCGAGGAAAAAAAGACGTTGAAAAAAGAACTTGACGAAATCGAGCAAGCGTACAACAACTCGCCGTATATGACGATTAACGGCAAAAAAATAGCGATATTAAAGCCTATGGAGGACAACCCTTTAAGCGACGAAGAGATTGCCGCCACAGCCGAAAACTTCTACGCGGAAGATAAAAAAAACAAGTCGGATAAATTAAACGACTCGTATGCGGACAAGGTAAGGCTGAAAGAAGAGAGCAAAGCGGCGCTCGACAAAAGCGTAGAAAAAAGCGCGGCGGAGATCGCGGCAAAGACCGCCGAGGCAAAGTCCGCGACCGAAAACGACGCGCTTAAAAGGGGGATAGCGCGTTCGTCGATCGTAATGGAAGAGTTGAACGGTTTAGACAAGCAGTCTATCGACGCGCTCGGGAAACTCTACGAGACGGCGGCGGAGAGCGAGGCGAAGATAAACTCTGAAATAGACAGTTTAAAAACCGAACTCAGCGACGCGTTAAACGCTTTAGACGGCGAAACCGCGGTAAAGATAAACGAGAAGATAAAGGCTTTAACCGCCGAACGCGATAAAAAAAGCGCGGAGGTTTTAAAGTACAACAACTCGCTTAAAAGCGAAACCGCAAAGCAGTTGAACGAGATAGGCAAGGATATAGACGAAACGAATTCGACCGAATATATCGAGAGCAATGCGGCTAAGATAAAGAAACTGTATTCCTACTACTACTCGCTCGGCGAAAACGGAGCAAAGGAACTGACTTCCGACGAAGACTTCGTGAAAAAATACGTCGGCAGCAAAGGCTACGACTATTTAAAGAAAATTATCAATCGATAATTTTTCGGAATCAATTAAAAATATGCGTTATTCGCCATAAAGCGAATAACGCATATTTCCGTTTTATAAAAATCATTGCCGCGATTTCTTCTTGGAAGAGATTATCAAAGTCGCCGAGTAGGCTATAAACAGCGCCGCAAATATGCAAAGCGCTATAATACACCCCGTAAACGACGACGCGCTCGTCTTTAATAAAAGCAGCAGCGGCGCAACCGCTATCATCGCGGGAAACTGCGACAGTATAAATATATCGCTCGTCGGCGTCTCGTAGTTCGGGTCTATCTCGCGAAGAAGTATCATGCCGTTGCTCGCCGTGCCGGTCAGCGTTCCGAAATTGACTAAAAACGCCTCGTGGCGAAATTCTTTAAAGCAAAGTTTCGTCATAGCCTTGACGTAAAGCGCCGTAACGACGGTGCCGACCGCCGAAAGCGCTACGATTACCCAAATATAATCGCTTATCACCTCTATATCTATCGCCGCTACGCCCGCGATTATCATTATATCGAACGCAAAACCGCTTATTCTATCCATTTGATAGTTGTTTATATATCTCGATTTCACGACGTTTTTCCTCTGCAAAAAGTCAATAAACGCCTTTAAAAGAGTAGCGGTTATAACGCCCCAGATAAAGTTGAAACCCCACGCCACGTCGTTGAAGAGTTTTACGCCGGTTATATCCGTGAGTTTTTTGAACAGGAACATTATTCCGAAACTCAACAGGTAACTCACCGCAACGAAAGCGAACTGGATAGAAGATTTATCGACGGACTCCGAGTCCTCGATCTCGTTTTCGGTCTCGAAGTCGGATACGCTGCGGCTAAATCTCTTTTCTTTATGTACTATTTCGCCCTTTCGCCTAAATATATTTATGTATATGACGCCCACGACGGACGCAACGATAAACCCGATCGAGGCGATCGTAAGCCCCAACGAACCGTTGCTCGTAAGATACCCGTCCGCGGTAAAAATCACGTCCCAGGTAAGGGCGTTGCCGGGACCTTGACCGAATCCGAGCGGGAGCAAAACCCCCGCGTCGTAAAAGAGTTTTCCGCCTATCCAATAAAACAACAGGCTTATAAATATCCCGACTACCGCTTGCAACATATACGTTCCGCCGGTGATAAGTCCGTTTAAGGCGGCGTTTTTGCCCTGCCCGACTTTCTTTTTGTCGACGATTTTCAGCGTCATCGCGATAAAGCCCACCGCCAAGGCGTGATAGGTCAACACCTGCATAATGCGGCGGTTTACGAGTTCTTCGCCGAAAATCGCTTTCACGGCGATATTCAATAAAAACACCAAAAGTCCGCCGATAAGCGCGCTCGGCACGAACGCCTTGCGCAAAAACGGTATGTCTCTTCTGAGCATATTACCTATAAGCAGAGCGCATAATAGTATGGTAACATTTATAACCGTTTCCCATACCGTCGCGTACTGCGATAAATCAAAAGACCACATCAGCCGTCCTCCTCTAAATTGAAATACTTGTCCGCACCGTTTCTTTTCATTAAAGTGTCGAGTTTATTGAAAATAAACGCGTATTTAAGCGCGTTAAAGCGCTTATCGCCACGCAAAGTATAGTCGTTGCCGTCCGAGGTGAACACTAAGTTCCTGCCCGACACGACAGAGGCTATCTCGATTTTTTTCAAATCGAATTTATCGTTTCCGTAATAGAGGTATTCGCTATCCAAAGAAATATCGCCCTTATATAATAATCTACGCTTTTTATACGGATCGCTCGAAACCACCTTGACGTTTTTATCCGCAAAGACGATTTCACCGCTTTTTATCGGCATTTCGCTCACAAACCGTTTCTGAAAGTTCCAAAACTCAATCATCTTGGTAAACGGGAAACGCGCGTCGGCGGTTTTGAAACGCAGGTATTCGGTGTACTCCGCCTCTACGCCGCAAGCCGAACAGGAAAGGCGAGAGCCTTTGGAGAAAAGCGTCTGAACTCTTTTGCACGACGGACAGACGAAAAACACCCTTTCGAGGTATTCCGCGCGTCTTTCGGATTTATACGGATTGCCCTCTTCGCTGTCGAACACCCTGAGTTCTGTTTTGATTACGTCCGCAAACTCCTCGTCGGTCAGCGCAGAGTACTCTTCGCTTTTGATAACGCGCTTTATTTCGCCGTAAAACTTGCCTTTTCTGCTTTTGTTTTTAAAGCGCGGGGATCTCCCCGTCCCGCCGTGGAGATTAAACAAAACCACGGTCGCTTTGAAGTTTTTCAACAGTTTCACGAGGCTGTCGGAGATATAAAACTGAAATTCGCAAAACGTCCTGTTCCCCTCCGGGAAAAGTAGGATAGAGCCGCCGCCGTCTATAACTTTTTTCATCTTCGCTACGGTGCGAATATCGCTTACGCCTTTCTTTTTGGGTATCGCGCCTAAAAACGAAAACAGTCTTGCGCGGAATTTCCCGGAAAAGATATTGTCCGTCGCGATCGGCATGGCGGGACCTTTAAACGCGGTCAGAATACAAAACGGATCGGCGTCGGTCTGATGATTGGAAAGTATCACTACCGGCTCGCCGGACTTTATCTTAAACTTATCCTTGCAACGGTAGCCCAGAACCAAACGCGTGAACGGGAAAGCGATCGCGCGCAAAACCGCGTAGATAAAGCGGTATTTCTTCGGATTGTATTTTTTGCGTTTCGTCGTCATAAGTTTACGCCGATTGCGCCTCGTCGTCTTGCGCGTCCGAAAGATTTTCGCCGAGTTTTTCGTTGAGTTTTTCGCCGGACAACAGTTTCTCGGCTTTTTTCTTCGAGCGCTCGGTATATAAATAATCGACCGTTTCGATTATCATTTCAAACATAAATTCCAAGCCGAGCAAAAGCATGTGCAGCGTTGCCTGATGGATTCCGGGATCCAACGTCATGAAAACCGCCATCGTGATTATCACCACCGATTCCGCTAAGGCGATTGCGCCCGGACGCCCGGCAATAATCCGCTTTATCGCCTCGGTCATCTCCCTGCTTTCGCGGATGATAGTCCATATCCCCCAAATAAGGCATACTTTAACTATGTCTTTCTCAGTGGCAAAGAGCAAAAAGCTGATAAGAATCAAGACTACCGCCTCGAACAGCGAACCGCCTTCCGTGAACAGTTTCTTCTCGCTAAAACAAGTTCTTATTTGCTCGACAACGTAGATCAAAACCGAAGAACCGACTACATAACCCGCATATTCGGCTAAAGCCTCGTGCGTTATCGTGATAAAAAGCCCTACGGCTATATACAGCGCGGCGCGCAATATCCTTAAAACATTCATATAATAATTATATCTGTGAAATTTGCGTCGGTCAAGTAATTTTCGTTGCGTTTGAGCCGAAAATGTGCTAAAATTATATTGAAATTATTATTTCAAGGAGGCATTTTATGTCAAAGAAACTTTCAAAGTATTTAGAGAGTCCTATCGTTTTGGCTATTGCCTATATCGCGATAGGTATACTTCTCTGCATCAAGCAATCCGCCGTTATAGAGTGGGTTATGATAATCGCGGGCGTGCTTTTTATCGCTCAAGGCGCTATCGACTGGCTTTCGAATAAGCAACTCAAAGAGGGAATAATCGAAATAGTCGTCGGCGTTCTCCTCATCGTTTTGAGATTTATTCTTCCCCAGATCCTCGCAATCGTTTTGGGCGTCGCGCTTATTATAAGAAGCGTAGTGGCGATACTCACTCTGCCGAAGAATATTATGGTAACCGTCTACAACATAATCGGCGTAGTTATCGGCGCGCTGCTCATTATCGGAAACTGGGTAGTTGCCGATTGGCTCTTCATTATTATAGGAATTGCATTTATCATAAACGGAGTTTTAACTCTCTTCGGTAAACAATATTGATTTTTAAACAACGCAAATTAAGCGGGAACAGGCGATGCCTATTCCCGCTTAATTTTATTACAAAAGATTTCCCGGGCTTTTTGCTAAAGCCGCGCAGAGGCGGAGCAAAAACACCTACGTCATTGCGAGGGAGCGACAGCGACCGAGGCAATCTCATTTACTTTTAACTAATTTCCTTCTTCCTTTATAGGTCTGCCTTTTTCGTCGTAGTTGGATTTCTTAGTCTTTTCCTTTTCCGGGTCGATATAGATTATTCCCGCTATCTTTTCCTTTATAGCCGGCGAAACTATCTCGCGCTTTTCCGTAGGTCTTTTTTTGGAATACTCCTGCCATTTCTGCCTCGCCGATTCAAACCTCTCGGTTATCCCCGATTCTTTCGCAAACCGCATTATCGCCTTTACCATGCCGATCGATACGACGTAATCGTATATGAAAAATCCGTAAAACAGTCCGAGCAGGAATATAAACCCGAAATGCGCTATCCGTCCGTTCGCGCCGAACATATACTCGTAAACTCTCGACGACAAGACGTATAAAAGAGGATCGGCAAAATAATAAAACGCTATTGCAAGCAAGAGCCAAATAACGGAAAACAGCGGGCAGACTATGCCTTTAAAGTTGCCGCGCATGTTTGAATAGTCCCACAGTTTTACCTTAAAACCCTTTATGAATATCATTCCGGCGGAAAACTCCAAAACGAGCATGCTTATCCACATCAAGAGTATCGGGATAATATCCGACCATTGCGGCGCGGAGACGTAATCTTTTCCGAAAAGCCCGCCGTAAGGATTGAAAAAAACTACGTCGTCCGGGAAGAACGAAAGGCAGAGATAACATACGGCGAACATCGCCACTACTCCGAACCCATAAAGCGGGAGCCACGGACCTTTCATAAACCCCGGATTTACCCATTTTTTAGCGCTGAAAAATCGGCGGAAAAACACCTCTATCAGCCAGCCGCCGACGCAGCCGAACATGAATAAAAACAGAAAAAGAAGAAATAATTGCATAATGTCTCCTATTTATAAGAAAGCCCTTTTCTCGGCGAAAAAACGCTATCCGACCGTATCGAACGGAATAACTTATCCGATTTTATAATACCGCGCAAAGCGCCGCAAGCGCGGCGGCGAGAGTGGGAACGCTTATCAGCGCTCCGTAACCTATAAATTTTTTAAAACCGTAATCCGCGCCGTTGCGCTTGCAAATATCCGTGAACATTATCCCCGCAAGCGCGCCGACGGGCGTTAAGAACGCGCCGATATTGCTGCCGATTATCGAGGCATAAACCGCCTTTAAACCTTCCGCGCCGACGACGCCTTTGCAAAGCGACGAAAACAGCATACTCATCGGAATATTGTTTATCAAGTTAGCCGACAGATACGACGCCGCGCCGAAAGAAAAAACAGTTTCGCCTTTAATAAGTTTCTTTGCCAAATCGTCGGCAATGCCTTGCCGCTCTATGGCAACCACGACCACGAACATCGATAACACGAACGGTATAAGTTGATACGGCAAACGCTTAAACGTCGCGATAATCGACTTATAGCCCGATTTTCTTATAATAGCCGCCGCCGACGCGCAGACAAAAAGCGAAAGAGCGCCGAGAGCGGAAACGAGATACATCTCTATCCCGACGTAGCCTGACACCGCGAGAATTAAAAGGCAAAGCAATAGGTGCGTAAGACCGATTATAACACCGGGTACGTCTTGAAGTCGCTTTTTTTCGATTTGCGGCTCGAGCGGTTTTTTCAGCGTTTTGAAAAAGACGAGAAACACGAGCAAAATTTCCGCCGCCCCCGCAAAGAGCGTAGGCAAAGCCATTACCGAAAAATACTCGCCGTAAGTTATCCCCGCAGACGTTGCGAGATATATATTCGTCGGATTGCCTATGATAAGCGCCATCGACCATGTGTTTGCCGCGGCAAATTCGCCGACTAAATACGGCGTGGGGTTTATCCGCGCGTGTTTGCAAAAGACGCATACTATCGGCGTCAACGTAAGCACGACTATATCGTTGGAAGTGAACACCGTCAGAAACGCCGCGAGAAAATAGAGGGTAAAGAACAGTCTTATCTGCCCTTTACCCGCGCGTTCGACAGCGCGGCTCGCCAAAAATGCAAAAAAGCCCGTTTCGTCCAAAAATACGGACAAAAACGTCATCGCGAAAAACAACGTCAAAATTTTAACCGGATTTACGGCGGTGTCCTCGCCGAAAGCGGCAAAAACGCTCTCTACAGGCACGCATTTAAAGCATATGAGCGCCGCCGCGCCTATAAGCGCAACTATCCAATAAGTGCCGACGGATATTTTCCCAATTGTTATCTTCGGAAAAAACACTATCGACGCCGTAAGCGCTATAAAAACGGGTATTACTATCGCTAAAGTCATAATTTATCCAAGCCTGAAAGTCATAACCGTCGGCTCGTGATCCGAAAAGGCAAAGCCGTCAAGACCCTTATCGCCGTTTTTAGTAAGCACGGTTTCGTGCGAAACGACCTGAACGTTCTCCGAAACCAAAAATCCGTCCACAGTACACACGAAAGTGTGCGGAGGGTCGTATTCGATATCGTTATTGCGGCAGGACGGGTAATTATCGGACGCGACGACTTGATAGCCGTCTATCATCGGATTTCCCTTATCGTCGAACATAAACGCCAACCAATCCGGCGGTCTTTTAGTCATTGCGTAAGGGCGGGATGTATCCGTATAAGAAAAGTCGGGGTTAAACGTAAGCAAGTCGTGATTCCAGTCCCCGCCGACGACGACGTAATGCCCCGCGGCGCTTTTTTCGTCCATGAAACTCTTGAGTTCTCGTATCTGTTTTTTGCGAACTTCCCCGCTCTCGTCGTAAGCGGACATATGCGAATTTACCAAGTATAATTTTTTGTCGCTACCGGATATATCTATCTCGTGAGAAGAAAAACAGCGGTCGAGGTCGAAATATTTTGAAAAACTCGTAGAAACGGTATATTCGTAGCGGTACGCGGAATTAATCTTATATTTGGAAAGAGTGGTAAGCCCGGATCTTACCTTTCCGTGCATTTCATATACGGGATACGGCAAAAACGCGGTATGGAAATTCAAAGCGTGAGTGTGATAATAAGAAGGGAATTTATTCCGTATCATTTCGTCCTGATCGACTTTGTAACTTCTGGTAGACGAAGTATCTACTTCCTGAAACAGCAAAAAATCGGCGTTTTGGTCAAACGCCGCGGCAATCGCGCCGCCGACGTTGAACAAAACTTCGGCTTTGGATTTCGCCCTCGAGCGTTTGCCGCAGGTCTTATTCCCGTAGTCGTCGTAGCCCTCGTCCATAAAAAACGTATAGTCTTGCGAATACGCGCCGAAACCGACGTTATACGACAGCACTTTATATTCGTTGTCTAAAGAAACGCCGGTTTTTTCGGTTCCTTCCGTGACCGCCAACGCCTCGTCGCCCACGCGGCTGTAAGAAAGCAGAACGTAACCGACGTACCCGCCCGCAAGCAGGATTATCGTCAGTACAACGGCTAAAACAATCTTTATAATTCTCTTAAAAACTTTTTTCGCGCCCATTTTTCACCGATAACAATTATATCACTTTAATATATAAATAACAACGATTTTTGACGAAATACGAAAATTATTAGTCAAATACGCTTGACAAAAATTTTTAATCGTATATAATAGTTTATACAAGTTAGTTGCGCAAGGACAGACAAGTAGACCTTTACCGTCGCTACAGAGAGCGCGCCGTGTGCTGAGAGGCGTGCGCGAAGAGGAAAGACTATCGAAACCACTGTCCGTAGCGGGTATGCCGCGCCTAAAAAGCGGCGTTAAAGCGACGGCGCTTAGCCGTAATTAAGGTGGAACCACGGAAATTTTTTCGTCCTTAGGATTGTCCTAAGGGCGTTTGTTTATTTAGGAGGAATTATGAATATCACACTTCAGGACGGGAGCGTTATGATCTTCCCGCAATCAACCACGGTTTTGGGCGTGGCGAAAACTTTGAGCGACGGACTTGCCAGAAACGCCATTGCGGGCGAAGTCGACGGTGCGCTCGTCGACTTGTCTTACGAAATTCAAGGCGACGCGAAAGTAAAGATAATCACTTTGAAAGACAAAGAGGGCTTAAATATCTACCGCCATACCTGTTCGCACGTTCTCGCGCAGGCAGTCAAGGCGATTTATCCCACCTGCAATCTGGCGATAGGTCCGACTATCGAAAACGGATTTTATTACGATATAGATTTCAAAACGCCTATCTCTCAGGAAGATTTAAAGACTATAGAAGAAGAAATGTCGAAGATAATCAAGGCAAATCTCCCTATCGAGCGTTTTGAACTGCCGAGAGATAAAGCGATAGCGCTTATGAAAAAGTTTAACGAACCGTATAAAGTCCAACTCATCGAGGATCTTCCCGAAAACAGCGTTATTTCTTTCTACCGCCAAGGCGATTTCACCGATCTTTGCCGCGGACCGCATCTTCCCTCTACAGGAATAATCAAGGCGTTTAAACTCACTTCGCTTACCGGCGCGTACTGGCGCGGCGACGCTAAAAACAAGATGCTTACCCGTATCTACGGCACGGCGTTCCCGAAAAAAGCCGAACTCGACGAGTATCTTCAAAAAGTCGAAGAGGCAAAACTCCGCGACCACAACAAGATCGGCAGAGACCTCGAATATTTCACGACCGTAGACGTTATCGGTCAAGGACTCCCCGTTCTTCTCCCGAAGGGCGCGAAAACCGTACAAATACTTCAGAGATTTGTCGAGGACGAGGAATATCGCCGCGGCTATCTGCTTACCAAAACTCCGTATTTCGCAAAGTCGGATTTCTATAAAATCTCCGGGCATTGGGACCACTATAAAGAGGGCATGTTCGTGATGGGCGAAGAGGGCAAAGACAAAGAAGTGTTCGCGCTCCGCCCGATGACTTGTCCGTTCCAATTCCAGGCGTATCTGAACAGACCGAGAAGTTATAAAGACCTGCCGATGCGTCTGGACGAAACTTCGACGCTTTTCAGAAACGAGGATTCGGGCGAAATGCACGGGCTTATAAGGGTAAGACAATTCACTATTTCCGAAGGACACCTCGCGTGTACGCCCGACCAACTCGAGGAAGAGTTCAAGGGTTGTCTGGACCTTGCGATATATATGCTTAAAGCGGTGGGGCTTGACGGCGACGTATCGTACAGATTTTCCAAATGGGACGAAAACAACAAGGCGAAATATTTAGGTTCTGCCGAAGAGTGGGAAAAAGTACAATCGGTAATGCGGAATATCCTCGACGACATCGGTCTTGACTATTCCGAAGCTGACGGCGAGGCGGCGTTCTACGGTCCGAAACTCGATATTCAGATTAAGAACGTTTTCGGCAAAGAGGACACGCTTATTACAATACAGATAGACTTCCAACTCGCAAAGCGTTTCAATATGCTCTATACCGACGTGGACGGCGAAAAGAAATTCCCCTACGTTATACACAGAACTTCTATCGGCTGCTACGAGCGCACGCTTGCGCTCGTTCTGGAGAAATACGCCGGAGCGTTGCCGCTTTGGTTCGCCCCCGAACAGGTAAGGGTCATGGATATATCCGAAAAGAGCGAAGAGTATTGCAAAGAAGTTTACAATAAACTTTTATATGCGGGACTACGCCCGGAAAAGGATCTTCGCAGCGAGAAAATCGGCAAGAAGATACGCGACGCGCAACTCGAAAAAGTGCCCTATATGCTCGTTATCGGCGAAGCGGAGGCTGAAAGCGGCGAAGTTGCCGTTCGTCAGCGCGGCAAGGGCGATATAGGCAAAATGAAGATAGACGAATTTATAGCGCTCGTTAAAAAGCAGGTTGAGGACAGAGAACTTTGGTAAAATAATCGATACTCTATAAAGTATACAGGGCTGCATGCGATTTTATATGCAGCCCTCGTTTTTTAAATCTTCCAGCATAATTCCGCTGTAAGAAAGACACACCGTTATTGCAAGTACTGCAATAACGGTGTGTCTTTCTTGCTCTACAAATATTTATTTTCCGCTATATTTACATAAGTCTTTCTTTTTTTCTTCGCATAGTCTAACATTTTTGCCGCACCGCCCCACGAATACTTAATAAATGAAACGATATAGTCCGAATTGTCCACCATCCATTCGTTTCTCTTTAATATCGCAAATCTTTTCGGAACTTTTTCAAGCGAAGGGAATATTACATCGTCATAAAAATATTTTACATCTTGCAATTTCCCATATCCCTCGTAAATATACGGCGTTATAAATACTATTTTAATCGTAGCGTATTTTTGTTTTAGTACTTTTAAAACTCTATAACAAAGTCCGTCAAAATTTCCGTATGCTCCCAAATAGAAAACACAATTTTTATCTTTAATTATTTCATTTTCCAATAATTTAAATAATACAGAATACTCGGCATCACCATACACAATCTGCGAATGTCCGCAAAACGTAATAATCATAACTCACCTTTACCATTTTAGTTTATCACAATAAACTAAAATGGTAAAGCGTTTATCGCAATAAACTATTATTATTTTTGCACAATATATAATTATTGTAATAAAAGTTTATTGTAATAAACCAAAGGTGATAATATGAAATTGACAGAGGCTGTCGGTAAAAGAGTAGAAAATTTACTTAAACAACGCAAATTGACGCAGTATCAGTTGTTTAAACGCGGCGGAATACCTCGCCCGACGGTATCGATGATTGTAAACGGAAAATATAAAACCGTAAAATTAGATACGGTATACCAAATTGCCGCTACACTCGATATGTCTTTAAAAGAGTTCTTTGACGACGAAATTTTCGAAGACTTGGAAGATTAAATCTTAACGCAAAAGGCGGGCGGCAGGGAAAATTCAGATCACCACCCCCCCCCCTCTTTTTTTTTTTATTTTTTTTTTTTTTTCCCCCCCCCCCAAAGGAGCGCCAGAAGTGTTTTTTTCCTTTTTGCATTCACCTTTTCGACCATCTCTGAAAAATACTGGCCAAGGCCATTAGGTGTCG
>ODAI011303652.1_pt1 | contig 17077 bp, 15 predicted proteins | sample 1539321 | NCBI WGS metagenome assembly ODAI01 (sample SAMN02144231, study PRJEB22623) | gut metagenome | biome: sheep rumen | host: Ovis aries | place: New Zealand | reverse complement strand
TTATTCGTACCTTTGCAGGCAAAAACAACAAAACACAATGGAAAAGCAACAAGATACCACTCCGCTGAAGGTGCGCAGCTTCCGCAAGGTGCTCACCACTGGCTACCAGCACTATACCAGCCACTTCCGGGCATTCTTCAAGGTCTCCTGGCTCATCGCCCTGCCTACGGCCCTGCTCTTCGGAGCGCTGGCCACAGCCCTACTCGTCTATCTGCCGCTCACACTGCTGGCACCCATCTTCCTATGCCTCATGCCACTGGCCATCCCCGTGGTGTATGCACTCATACGGCGACTGCTCAAACGACAGCAGCAGTTCTGGTTCACGCGCAACGGCAACTTCCGACTGCACCTGCGCCACTGCGGACTCATCGTCGCCGTCATGCTCAGCAGCACACTGCTCACACTCCTGGCCAGCTGCCTGCTACTGATGCCCGCTGCCATACTCTGTCTGGCCAACATGCAGGCACTGCAGGGCATGCTCATCGGCGACCCGTCAGGTATGCCCAGCTATATGATAGCTCTCACCTTCGCCACCTTCGTATTCACGGCATTCATGCAGTTCTACGTCAGCCAGCCGCTGCTCGTACACCACTACTTCGCCTGCGGCTCCGTAGATGCCCGCGAGGCTGAACGCCGCAACGCCGGCATCAACTAAAGCACAAACCAACACCACATTATGAAGAAAATACTATTCATCGACCGAGACGGCACCATCATCCGCGAGCCTGCCGACGAGCAGATTGACTCGTTCCAGAAACTACAGTTCGTGCCGCGCGCCATCAGCAACCTCGTATTCCTGCGTCAGCACACCGACTATCTGTTCGTCATGGTCAGCAACCAGGACGGACTGGGCACCGATGCCTTCCCTGAAGACACCTTCTGGCCAGTCCATAACTTCATCCTCGACACCCTGAAGGGCGAGGGCGTCACGTTCGACGACATACTCATCGACCCCCACTTCCCTGAGGACAACGCTCCCACGCGCAAACCCAATACCGGACTGGTGGAGAAATACATGAACACTGCGGAGTACGACATCGAGCACTCCTTCGTCATCGGCGACCGCGACACCGACCGCCAGTTTGCACAGAACATCGGCTGCGGCTTCCTGCAGATAGGCGACTGGGACCGCGCGGCAGCCATCGCCTACGGTGGCGAGCGAACGGCAGAGCTGCGACGCACCACCAAGGAGACCGATGTCTACGTCAAGCTCGACCTCGACGGCAACGGACACTGCGACATCCAGACCGGACTGGGATTCTTCGACCACATGCTCGAACAGATTGGCAAGCACGGTATGATCGACCTCACCATCCACACCCGTGGCGACTTGAACGTCGACGAGCACCACACCATCGAGGACACTGCCCTCTGCCTGGGCGAGTGTCTGCTGAAAGCCCTGGGCGACAAGCGAGGCATTGAGCGCTACGGCTACTGCCTGCCCATGGACGACAGTCTGTGCCACGTATGCCTCGACTTCGGAGGCCGACCCTGGCTCGTCTGGGATGCCCAGTTCCATCGCGAGCGCATAGGCGACGTACCTACAGAGATGTTCTACCACTTCTTCAAGTCGCTCAGCGACACTGCCCGCATGAACCTCAACATCCGCGCCGAGGGACAGAACGAGCACCACAAGATAGAGGGCATCTTCAAGGCCCTGGCCCGCGCGCTCAAGATGGCCGTACGCCGCGATGTCTACCACTATGAGCTCCCCTCTACTAAGGGAGCATTATAACCCCACACCCACAACAAGCATGAAGAAAATCTTCCGTCGCCCACTGTCGCTGATGGCATGCTCCTGCATCGCCAGCATAGCCACACTGGTGCTCTACAACATCCCGTTCTTCCAATACGTCGCTGCCAATACCAATGCAACCGCAGCAGGCAGGGCATTCCTGATGGCATCGCTCGTAGTCATCATGCTGGCCGTCAACTTCATGATGACCTATCTCACCCTGTTCCTCCTGCGGAAGGTAGGGCGCATCCTGATGGCCGTCATCGCCGTCATCAATGCCACGGCCGTCTACTTCATCATCACCTACAACGTCATCATCGACGCCACCACCATCAGCAACGTCTTCAACACCCGCTACTCTGAGGCATCGGGCTTCTTCAGCTGGTCGCTGTGGCTCTTCATCGCCGCCCTGGGTCTGCTGCCCGCACTCTGCTGCCTGCTGCAGCCCATTGTCTACGGCAAGGCCCGCAGGATGCTCGTCTGCTGCGGCAGCGCACTGGCCCTCACCCTCGCCGTGGCTCTGGCCAACATCACCCAGACGCTGTGGATCAGTCAGCACGACACCGAACTGGGTGCACTGCTGCAGCCCTGGTCCTATCTGGTCAACACCATCCGCGTAGTCAGCCAACAGCAAGACAAGCAGGCTGAGGAAATCAAACTGCCGGCAGGCACCATCACCGACCAGGACAAGGCCGTCGTGGTGCTCGTCATCGGCGAGTCGGCACGCAAGGCCAACTTCCAGCTCTACGGCTACCAGCGACCCACCAACCCGCTGCTCTCCAGGCAGCAGGGACTGCACGTCTACCAGGCCAACTCCTGCGCCACCTATACCACTGCCGGCACCAAAGCCATCCTCGAACCCAAGAACAGTGACGATCTCTACGAGCTGCTGCCCAACTACGCCTTCCGCCTGGGAGCCGACGTAGTGTGGCGCACCTCCAACTGGGGCGAACCACCCATACACATCGACGAATACCTGACCGACGGCGAGCTGGCAAAACGCTATCCCAGCGAGGACTCCCACTACGACGGCATCCTCCTGGCTGGACTCCGCGAGCGCATCGAGTCGAGCAACAAGAACAAGGTGCTCATCGTGCTCCATACCAGCACCAGCCACGGACCCAACTATGCCGACAAATATCCCAAACAGTTCGAGCACTTCAAACCCGTAGCCAAGAACGTCGAGGAAGGCGAGAAGCACCTCGACCAGCTGGTCAACGCCTACGACAACACCATCCGCTATACCGACTTCATGCTCGACAGTCTAATCAACACCCTACGCGGCATGACCGACTGGAAGACTGCCATGATCTTCATCTCAGACCACGGTGAGTCGCTGGGCGAGAAGGGAATGTTCATGCACGGCATGCCCATGCGGCTGGCCCCCAAGGTACAGTACGAGATACCCTTCCTGGTGTGGACCTCCGAGGGCTTCCGTCGCTATAAGCCCACCGCACCTGACGGACCGTCGCCTGCCGAAGGCCAGCTCCCCACCCTTCTTGAACAGCACTATATCTTCCATTCCGTGCTCAACCTGCTATCCATCAAGTCGCCCGCCTACGACCCCGCGTTCGACATCTTCGAGACACCGTAGCCACCCCATCAGCCACCGCCATAGCGGCGGCGGTCGACCTTGCCGTTGAAAGTTCGCTCCACACGGTCTGTTAGTTCGTAGAGCTGGGGAACCTTGTAGTCTTCGAGGCAGGACAGCAGATGCCGCGCAAGCAGACGGCGCTGCAGCTCCTGTCCGGGCTGCATGACGAGCAGGAGCTTCAGAGCCCGTCCGGCGACGGGGTGCTCTACGGCTATGCAGACGCAGTCCTGAACACCGGGGAACGACAGTGCAGCCTGCTCCACCTCAACAGGGTCCACTTTATATCCTCCCACGTTGATGATGTCTCCGGCGCGACCTTGCAGGTAGAGCATACCGTCAGCATCCATCCGTCCGATGTCAGCGGTATAGAGCATACCGTCTTTCAGTATGGCCGAGGTAGCCTCAGGGTCGCCCGCATATCCTGTCATCAGCGTGTCACCGCTGCAGGCTATGAAGCCCTGCGGAGTGACGGCAACCAGCGAGTGTAGCATGGGCCTGCCGACACAGCCTGCGAGACAGCGCCCGTCGTTGAAGTTGTAGGTACATACGATGCCCGTCTCCGTGGACGCGTAGGTATTGTAGAGCCGTGTGTGGGGCAGCAGGCGGCAGAGAGCTGCCATGTCGGCGGGCGATATGGCAGCGGCACCCGTCTCTATGAAGTCAATCTTGTGTTCGAGCGCGGCCAGACGGTCGGCACCCCACAGCAGCAGCATGCGTATGCTGGCAGGCACGAGGAAAGTGGCGGTGCGGCTGGCATCAGGAAAGTCGAGAGCAGAGAAGAAGCAGTTGATGTCCTTCAGTCCGTCGACGATAACGAGCGTGGCTCCGGTCATGAACACGGTATAAGCCTTGGAGAGCGTGCCAAGATGGTTGAGCGGTCCGCTGGCGACGAAGGCCAGGTCTGAGGTATATCCTTGTCCACTGACCAGATTTTCGGCATTGGCTACCATGGCGCGATGGCTGACGATGACTCCCTTGGAGCGTCCGGTAGTACCGGTGGTGAAGAGGATGTCGGCCGTGCCGGGCGGAACGGAGCAGCTGGCCAGTCGGCTCTCTGCCGCGCTAAAGGCGGCATCAGGGATAGTGCTGCCGAGCGGAGCTGCCACAAGACCCGCACGGTGGATGGCATAATAGCTCACGAGGAAGTCGACGGTCGGCTGCGCCCTGAGGCACACCACCTGCCCTGGGCTGTAGCAATGGGCTAGGCTGTCGGCCCGCTGCAGGATGCGCTCGTGCAACTGGCCGTAGGTGCATCGCTCCTGCGGACTGACAACGGCCAGCCTCGTGGGTGACTGTGCGGCATGGCGCTCAATATATTGATAGATGGTCACTGGCCTTTCTCCTTCAGCTTTGTTTCAACAAGGGTGGCAATGGCATCGAGCGACATCAGGTTGCGTGGTGTGGCATCGGTGGCGTCGAGCGTAATGCCGTAGGCGTCGGACAGTGTCATGAGGATGGTGGTAACACCCAGCGAGTCGAGCTGGCTGAACAGGAAGTCGGCATCGAAGTCGACGAGAGGCAGCGCATCCTCCAGCATGGTGCGAATCATTTCTTTCATATCTTCAGTAAATGTAATGTTATTGACGCGCCCGTCGGCCACGTGACGGGCGACGAGCAGTTTCTCTGTATCTTTCTCGACAGCCACGAACTGCAGGCCGGGCCACTCCAGTGCGAGGCAGAGGGCTGCCGCACCATAGCCGCAGTCGAGGAGCACTACTGTAGAGCCGCCGGGCAGCATACTGTGCTGCAGCATGGATCTTCGCGCGTCCTCGCTGCGGAAGCAGTGCAGCTGGCGGCGGGCCTGGCGGTAGATGTCGGCCCCACGATAGCGGTAGCAGTCGGCGACCATCGCTGCGGGGGTGTTGCCACGCCCGCAGAGCATGCTGCGTAGCGTGAGCGGAAAACGGCGCTCGCGACCGTGGTGATAGACGAGCCAGCGGAATATCAGCGGCGGCAGCAGACAGGCCATCAGCACTACGGAGAACATTCCGACCACGGTGACCTGAGCAAGCGAGAAGAGTGCGGGATGGCGCGCAAAAACGAGCGCTCCGATACCCGTAAACATGATGAGGGCCGACACGATGATGCTGCGTCTATAGGAGCGGAGCATGGGGCGGCGGTATGAATACTCATACTGGCAGCCCTCGGTCATGAAGATGGTATAGTCGTCGCCCTGTCCGAAGATGAACGTAGCCAGGATGACGTTGACCACATTGAAATGCAGGCCGAAGAGTCCCATCAGTCCCAGTATCCAGACCCAGCTGACGGCCATGGGCAGGAACGACAGGAGGGCCAGCTCGATGCTACCCAGCGATAGCCACAGGAAAAGGAACACGATGCCGCCGCATGCCCAGCCAATGTAGTTGAAGTTGTCGGACAGATTGGCGACGATACTGGAGGTAAGTGACGACGGCTGTGGCTTCGGGGACGTGAAGACGATATCGCGGAAGCCGCTGAAGGCATTGTCGGCGAATCCCATACGATCTGCTGCCGCCTCAATCTGGCGGCAGAGCCGTTGTCCCTGCTCCGTGCGCCACCGATTCCACAGGCGCAGCTGCACCGCATCCGCGCCATGCTGATGGAGAGACTGCTGCTGGTCAGAACCCTGCGCCGAAGCACCTGTCAGCAGTTCCACCGACTGCATGTCATAACGTTGCTTGTCAGTCATGAAGTTTATGTTGTGTAAGTCGGCATCAAAGGTGGTCTGCAAGCTGAACCAGCCCAGCACTGCCGTGAGCACGACGACCAGCCAGACCAGCCGCGGCCTGCTGTCGAGAGCAACGGCACTGACGCGGTCAAGCAGGCGGGAAGCCGGCTTCAACGCAGGCCGCACCATGTGAGGCAGCCACAGCAGCACAAAGACGATAGTACCCACGAGGAGGCAGGCACTGAACAGACCCAGGTGGCGTAATGCTACGGCATTGAGCGGCATCAATGCCAGAAACGCCCCCACGGTAGTGACGTTGCCTACCAGGAGAGGCGGCGTAATCTCGCGCAGTGCCGTGGGTAGGTCGGCCGCATGAGGCAGATGGGCTATGAGATGCAGCGGGTAGTTGACGGCAATGCCCAGTATCACCGACGATATGCCGACAACTATCATCGACACTCCGCCCGGCACCAGGGCCATGCACCCCATGGCAAAGAGCCACCCCCACCCTATGCTAAGGGCAATAAGCAACAGATGGCGGACGCTGCGGAACACATACCACAAGAGCAGCAGAATAAGCACCAGTGCTATCGAAATGGATCGAACGCTGTCGGTCTGGATTTGCCGCGCATTGCCCACCGCGACGATAGGGCCACCCGTGAGCCGCACGGACACAGAAGGAAAGCGGTGAACCACACCGTCGCACAACAGCTGCAACTGGTCGGTCAACCTGCCGTTGCACTCAGTTTCGCTGGCTCCGTACGGAGAGTCCACGAAGAGCATATGTCTAACAGACTCTGCCGACGGTAGCAGCCGCTGCAGGGCGGGAGTGAACAGCTGCAGAGGGTCGTACCACACCAGTGTTTCCATCATGCTGGCCCATGGGTCACTCATCCGCTGCATAACGGCAGTAAGCTGCCTGTCGACATAGGCCGTGTCGCGCGTCAGACTGTCTATCCGAGCATAGTCGGCATCCGTCAGCAGATACGGAATCCGGGCATACACCGCCCGCAAAGCCTCCTCCATCGCAGCAGGGTCGTCAGCAGTCATGTAGTCTATCGCATCCCCGCCAATGGCAGCACGGGTACTATTGAGACTGTCAAGCAGGTCGCAGTATAGTTCCAAAGCCGACTCCCTCGCTGTATCAGGACCGTCGAAGACGACATAAATGCGGCGAGCGCCAGAGTGTTTCTGAAAGGTCTGAAAGGCTACTTGCTGCGCGCTGTCGAGCGGCAGGAAGTCGGAGATGTCTTCCTTATACGACTGCCGCGTGAGCAGCAAGCAAAGCACTGCCGTCGATACCAGGAGCGAGCCCCAGCATAATAGCCGATGAGCGCGCAGCGTATTGAAGATATGTAGTATCAGACGTGTCATAATCGTAATTTCAAGTATAGCCTGCAGGATTCAAAACACTTAGTATACGGTGCCACCAGTCATAGCGCACGTAACCACTCCAGAAACATTGACTTCCATCGACGGCACTCGGGCGAGCCCTTGCGCTCACTGGCGCCAAAACCGTGGCCCCCTGTCCTGAACTGCACATAGCGGTGGGCAACACCACGGGCCGTTAGTGCCGAGTCGAGAAGCACGGAATTGCGGTAGTCCACCACTGGGTCATCCAGGCAGTTCACCAGAAACACGGGAGGACAGTCGACTGGCACATGCCGCTCCAGAGACAAGCTGTCGCGCAGAGCCTGGTCGCCAGTGCGAGAGTCGCCCAGTAGTCCCCTGCGCGAACGTTTGTGTACGCACGGCTCCGTCATCGTCACCACAGGATAGACGGCACCTACAAATGCAGGGCAGTCCTCATGGTCAAACAGTTCTGCCGCCGACATGGCCAAGTGGCCACCTGCCGAGAAACCCAATAAACCCACCGACGACACGTCAATACCATACTCGCTGGCATGCGACTTGACATATCGGATGGCCTGCCGCAGGTCGTCCTGCGGATCGGGATAGCGATTGCCCCTGAACAGCAGTCGGTAATGGGTGACGAAAGCAGGCACATAAGCCGTGCGATAACGCAGCACGAAAGCAGCAATGCCGTTGCGCTGTAGCCAGCGCGCCACCTCGTGGCCTTCCGTCTCCATATCGTGCCAGAAGTAGCTGCCACCGGGGCAGACGATGACCGCCTTGCACACAGATGATGGCTGCCCAGTAGCGACGTACGGAGTCAGCTCTACTCGCTTGCCATTGCCCGTCGCAGCCCAGATATCGACTTGCGCGTGCAAGGCAGTGAACCATATGTTCAACATCAATATAAATACCAATCTACACATACTGTTCTATCTCGTTGGCTATCTGTTCATATCGGGCCTGATACCACCGCCGCATGTAGGAGGCCTGCGCCTTAGTGTCGCCCATCTGCTCAAGCTGAGCCCTGCTGACAGGAGCATCCACCTCAATATGGATAGGACCCTTGCGCAGATAGTAGCTTCGCTTGGGCAACACCTTGCCCGGACCATAGACTACCATAGGAACAATGTCGAGGCCTAACTGCTCAGCAATATGGAATGCGCCTTTGTGGAAGCGCCCGATGCTGCAGTCCTCCGAACGCGTACCCTCTGGATAGACGGCAATGCTATAACCTCTGTCCACCAGCGAGCGCAGTTTTGGCATCAGCGCATCGATACCCTCGGTTACAGGATAATACTCAGCGTTGCGAATCAGGAAGCCATAGAGAGGACTGTTCCACACCCACTCGTTGGTCAGGAACACGATATTAGGGGTGAAGATAAGCTGACAGGCCAGGTCGAGACGCGACTGGTGGTTGCAGATGATGATGGCAGGGCGAGAGAAATCGGTCTCACCGGACCGTTTGCAACTAAATGTAGTTCCAGGTATCCCGTGGCTCAGTACCACGAAGCGCATGGCGCGATAAATCAGCAAGTGCAGACGGCGTTGCTTCTCACGCGGATTCCTGCATACTCTGACACAAAGCCACGCTATTGGGGTGACAACACAGAAACTGAAAAACAACACGAACAACAGCGAATAGAGCGTCCTCCCGACAGTGTCCAGCCACCTGTACAGACGCAGCGGCAAGCCATAAACGACAGTTAAGATGCACAAAACGGTATTGAGAACACTGATGCGGGCGAAGTCCTTCGCCGGACGGAAATGACTGACGCGCTGCTCCTTCGGTGGGTAATAGACGCTGACAGGCACGTGGACGAGCTGCACACCATGCCACGAGGCGAAAACCAGCAATTCAAGCTCGGCCTCATAGCGCGCAGTGAGCAGGCTGAGCCCATAGAGTTTACGGAGCGGATAAAGCCGATAGCCGCTCTGCGTGTCTGGCAAACGGCGCCCGGTCTGCACGTAAAACCAGAAGTTGCTGAAGCGGTTGGCAAAGTCGCTCCCCTTCGAACGCTCAATGCCCTCCATCCGGCGACTCCCGATAATCAGGCTGCCAGGGTGTTGACGGTTGGCAGCAAGCAGCTGCGCAATGTCGCAAGGATAGTGCTGCCCGTCTGCATCCAGCGTAATGGCATAGGCAAAGCCCATCTGCAGGGCGCGCTGGAACCCGCGCTTCAGGGCGTGGCCCTTACCTCGGTTGACGGCATACTCCACGATGGTGATGCCCTCGATGCGGTGCAGTAACTGCGACGTATGGTCGGTGGAGCCGTCGTTCACCACAATGACGTCGCGACACTCCTGGAGCGTTTGGACTACCACATCGGCTATTGTCCCGGCATTGTTGTAGGTGGGTATGACGACGCAGATGCCTCGCTGGCGAAGCGTCTGCCGCTGCTGCACTTTAGGATCGGCATTCATGGCTGCACGGACTATTTGGCTATTAATATACATCCTACCACGATGAGCATTACACCCACCCACTGCTGTACTGACACTTGCTCATGGAACAGGAGCATAGCGGCCAGCATGCCAAAGACAAAGCTCAGGCTGACCAAGGGATAGGCTGTGCTGAGGGGGTACGTCTTCACAATATACATCCATAGCAGTGAGGCCAGGGCGAATAGGGCTCCGCTCATGGCTAAAGGCCAGTTGCTGAGCAGGCTCAGAAGGTAGTGGCGGCTGCAGGAGAAGGTGGGCATGCGGGTCAGAGCCACCTTCAAGAACACCTGGGCGGCACTGAGCAAAAGGCTCTGCAGCAGTGATATGGGTATTATCTTCCACATGACAGGACGATGGCTTTAGAATGTATAGAAGGTATGTCATGGCATCCCAGACGCTGCATCATCTGCCGCAGCAGGGGGGTAGTCTCGTCGTGGCAGCCCACTAGCACGGTTTTGCACTGGCCGCTCAGTAGCAGTTGGCGGGCGTCGTGCATGGCCCAGCGCAGCGAGTCGCCGTCCTGACTATAGGTGATGTTGTAGCCATGACAGCCCAGGCGGATAGCAATGGCACTGCCGATGGTGTTGTGGGTGCTCTGCATGAAGAGCGTGGGCTTCAGCATGGCCTCTCCCTCAGCAGTGAGCTGCCGCAGCAGCTGTTCGGAATTCTCCAGACAGCCGAAGGCGGTGGCGGTGATGATGGCGTCCGGACAGCTGATGCCGGCCTGCTGCAATGCCTTTAGCGAGGCCAGCAACGAGCTCTTCAGCAGTTTGCCCATCCGCCGCGCCTCTAACGGCTTGACGAATTGATGAATGGCGGAGAGCTGGTCTTCTGAGGTGATCTCTACCTCGGCCAAGGTCTTTATCGCTGTGGAGTTGTCTGGCATGGCGGAGGTGGATGGGCTGTCGGTTTCTGGGAGGGTAGATGGGCTATGACTGGCGACTGGAGCTTGCGAGAAGACGAGCGACGTGTCGTTGCCGCCGAATCCGAAGGTGTTGCAGAGTACGTGGCGTAGTGGGCATTGGTCTTGTCCCATCGTGGGCTGGATGCCGTCTTGCATGGCATGCGACCAGCCCAGGTTGGCGGGTACGAACTGATGACGCAGTGCCAGGAGGCTGATGACTGCCTCGATGCCGCCGGCAGCACTGGTTGTGTGGCCTGTATAGGCCTTGGTGGAGCTGACCAGCGGCATGTGCTCTCCGAAGACGCGCTGCAGAGCTACGCTTTCGGACTGGTCGTTGTTGGGAGTGCCGGTGCCGTGGGCATTGACGTACTGGATGTCGCGGGGTTGCAGGCGGGCCATACGCAGGGCTTCGGTCATGGCCAGGTAGGCTCCTTCGCCATCGGCCGACGAGGCTGTCTGGTGGTAGGCGTCGCATGCGTTGCCGTAGCCTGTGAGATAGGCGTGGGGGCGGACTCCCCTGCTGCGGGCTCCTGCTTCTGTCTCTAGGACGACATAGCCTGCTCCCTCACCAAGGTTGAGTCCGGCACGGGTGGCGTCGAAGGGGCGGCAGCGCTCAGGGTCGAGGATCAAGAGCGAGCGGAAGCCGTTGAGGTGGAAGAGGGTCAGCGACTCGCAGCCTCCGCAGACGGCGATGTCGACCTCGCCCGCTGACAGCATCCTGGCTCCCAGCATCAAGGCGTTGGCGGCCGACGAACAGGCGGTGGAGACGGTGGTGTAGTGGGTGAAGATGTTAAAATAGTCGGCTATCATGCGGGTGTTGCTGCCTGCACTATGACTCTTCAGGCACTGCAGGGCCTCGGCAGACTGCTCCAACTGGCTGAACAAGCTCTCGGTGATGTCCATGCCTGCCACTGTGGTACCGGAGATGAGTGCCATGCGCAGGGGTTGCCCTGCCACCTGAGGGCTGCTGAAGTGGGCGTCGGCCAGCGACTGACGTACGGCGAGCATGCCCAGGAGGGTGGTGCGGCTGACGTTGGAGGCTGTCGGCAGGCCTAACTGTCGGCGCATGTCGTCGTTGGACAGGGGTACTTCGCCCACTGGCAGCTCGCGATGGGTAGACTGCAGATAGCACATGGTACCTATGCCCGAACGTTGCTGTCTGAGCGAAGCGAGCACTGAGGGCTTGTCGACGCCGATGGCACTGACGATGCCTTCACCGGTGATGACGATATTCTGGCTCATCGGCTGTCTATTTGGTTCGATGGCTTGCGACGTATTCTGCCAGGGTGCGGACGGTCTTGAAGATGGCTTTGCCCTCGGAGGGACTGGACAGGCGAATGCCATAGTGCTTCTCCAACAGGAGTATGATTTCGAGGGCGTCGATGGAGTCGAGTCCTAAGTCGTCGCCAAACAGGTTGCTGTCAGCATCCAACTCTTCGGGGGTGAGCTCCCCCAAGTTCAATGCGTCGATAATCTTCTGCTTTAATTCTGAAATTAGTTCATCCATTATTCTTTCCTATTGATTAGTTTAACTTCTGCTTCAAACGTGGTAGCGTCGCTGTAGTCGACCCACCCGGTGAGTATGCTCTGCAGCGTAGTGTCGCAAAAGGCCGACCGGACGATGTCGCGCATCATCTCTTCGTCCCTGAATCCCATCATGTAGAAAGATGTCTCGCCGTGGTAGCCGTGGCGAAGGGCTATCTCGCCGCATACGATGTTGGGCAGGGTATATACATAGAGCGAGGGACTGGGATAGTAGTCGACTCCGGGGACGATGGTACGGGCATATTCTCTGTCGGTGGACAATGACGAGGTGTGGTTGAACAACACAACAGCCCGGTGGGAGCAGTGGTCCTGACGGGGCTGCTCTTGGGCTGACAGCAGCTCGCTGGCCAGGAAGCCGAGCTGGCTGAGGCAGTCCATCTTGTGATAGCGGGGATAGGTGCCGACGTAGTGGCGGTAGATGTCGGCGAGCAATTGGTTGCCCCTCGAACTGAGGGGCAGGGGACGGCCGTCGACCGTGGCAGATAGGGGCGTGATGCGGACGCTGTGGGCTACCTGACAGTCGACGGGACGGGGAGGGCGGGAGGCTGCGGAGCCGCGCCGACAATAGAGGGCGGCACTGACGCCGCCAAAGCCGGATATAATCTTGACGAAGGAGGGGTGACCGACGGGCTGGGGGCAGGCCGCGATGTTGACGCGACAAGAGACTCCAGAGGTGTAGTAGCCATGCGTGGCGGGCAACTGGCCCTGGTCTGCTGAATGCATGGTGAGGATGGTCTCCAGGAGTCCGGATGCGCCAAGGGTATGTCCGAAATAGCCCTTAAGGGCGACGAGGGGAACGGCGGAGAGACCTGCCTGCCAGAGGGCAACGGACTCCATCTGGTCGTTATACAGCGTGGCGGTGCCATGTGCGTTGACAGCTCCCAGGGTCTGCAGGTCGATGCCTTGTGTGACATACCGGATGGCACTACAGCATGCCTCGCCCTGGGGCGAGGGACTGCTGATGTGACAGGCATCGTTGCGGAGGGCTCCGCTTACAATCTGCCAGCGAGAATCACGGAGAGTGGCTGCTTGATTCTGACCAAAATCATGAACCTGAATGCATGAATCGTTCGCGAGGATGAGGGTGGCTGCGGCCTCGCCAAGGTTTAGTCCGGCGCGTTCGATGTCGAACGGACGGCAGGGGGCGGCCGACAGGGCCTTGAGCGACTGGAATCCAGACACCACAAAATGGCTAACGACATCGCACCCAGCGACAATGGCCGTATCGTAGCATCTTGTTTCAAGCAAGCGCTGGGCCGTGACGATGGCGGATACTCCAGAGACGCAGGCATTGCAGACCACGACGGGCTGGGTGGAAACGCCCAGAAGGGCCGCTATGCGCCAGGCCGACTGTGCGGGAAGCAGGGTGTCGGGTCCGGCTGAGGACAGGTGGTCAATATTGCCCTTGGTGGTACTGAGTATTAGCAAGGTGCGCGAGGTGGTGACGTCGACGCCTGAGTCTGAAAGGGCTGTGCGGATGCTGCGATACGCCAGCGACTCGAACCAGGTGAGGCCCTCTACCATCAGCTGGCTGCGCTGGGCTGCGGTGAACTGTGACGCCACGTAGTCGTCATCACGGCGACCGGAGAAACTGGCATGGCGGCGCAGTGAGGAGCGACCCTCCATGAGTGCCTGGTAATTGGCGGCCGTTGTGAAGCCAAGGGGTGACAAGACATTGTCTGCTATCCGATATACCATTACTATTTACTATTTACGGATTTACTATTTATTTTTATGATTATTCCAGAAGTCGAAAAAGTTGTACCATTGGGTAGGATACATGGTGAGCATCCGTTGCAGTGTGTCGGCATAGGCTTGTGCCAGCTGCTGTATCTGCTGATGGCGAGGGGCCTGCTTGTCGTAGCGCAGCGGGGTGACGTATATCACATAGTGCTCCGTAGAGCGCTTCATGACATGGACGGCCAGGGCATCAAGCCCTCGCATGCTGACTACGCTGAAAGGTCCCAAGGGTAGTTGGGCCGGAGCGCCAAGCAGATTGACGGCCACTGACTTCGGGGAACCGAAAATTCTGTCGGCCGGCATACTGACTATCTCGCCTGCCTGAAAAGCACGGTCGATGAGGAACAGATGGCTCATGTCCTGACTGACTGGTATCATGCGGATCTTCTTGTCGGCAAACATGTGGGAGCGGTTCTCCATCACCGACTGCTTCTCACCGTCGAACACCAGGGCATTGATGGGTTTCTCTGGCGAGAGCGCATAGCCGGCCACTTCGTAATTGCCAATATGAGCACTCAGCTGCACAAAGGGTGCCGGAAGGGATGACAGACTTGTATAATGCTCATATCCCTCGATGTCAAAATGGAACCGCCTGCCGCCATACATCGCAAAACGGTCGATGACCACCTGGCTGAAGAGGTAGTGGTTAAGACAGGCATTACGGAAGGCACAAACGGCACTCATCCCCCACCGGTCACGGAAATAGCGGTAGATATATTTAAAGCTGGGACGGAACAGGAAGAACGGGATGACAAAAACACAGGTGAAGGCATAGACAATCCTGATGTCTACAACACGCAACAGTCTGATGAGCCACCGGTGCATCAAGCCACTGCCGTATGTTGTGCCTGTCCACTGTTTCTCCGCCACGCTGCCTACCCTACTTTCTTCTCAATATAACCGCAGAACTGGCTGAAGGTCTGCACATCCTTCAGCTCTTCTATTTTAATCCTGAACCCGAAAATCCTGTCTACGATGACGACGATGTCAACAAGATCAAGACTGTCAATACCCATGTCGTCCTTCAACCGTGCAGCGGGATAGACTGTTTCCTTGTCGATCTCCATTTCGTCGATGAGGAATGTCTTGACTTTTTCTTCTATTTCCTGTCTTGTCATCTTCATGCTGCTGTTAAATTTCTTTTTTTCTGCATACCAATATAGAATGCCCCTGCCCCAAATGGTCGTGGATGGTCTCTATCTCCAGACCGGCTGTCTCAAGACAACAGCGCAGGTCGGCTGTACTGTACATCTTGGAATTGCCGTTGGCCATGGCAGCAAAGTACAGGCTTGTCATGGTCAGGCAGAAAGTGGCTGTCTCGTATTTCTGCCTGTCCCAGAGTGTCTCCATAATATATATACGTGTTGCTGCTGTCATCACCTGCCGTGCCCGCTGAAGGATACTGATGATCTGGCCGGGGCTGAAACAGTCGAGAAACTGGCTCATCCAGATGGCATCTAGCCCGCCCGCGCAACGCGGGAACAGGGCATGTGCATCCAGCAGGTCGATTGCGTAGCCCGCTATTCGTTCAGAGCCAGCCTTGCCCTTGATGTTGGCTGACATCATGGAAATCTGTTGAGGAAGGTCTAAAACAGTCACTTCGACATCCGGGCTGTATGCCACACATTGCAATGCCCAACGGCCTGTATTGCCTCCGACATCGTAGAGCGAACCGATATGATGAGTGTCGAAAACGATTTTCAGCGCCTCCGGGAATGACGAGTCGCTATAGAAATGATCAAATGCGAACCAGCTTTCTTGCACCTGTGGCGGAAGACTTGCCAGGCCCTCATAGATGGTGGGCCAAAGGCCAAAATGCTTCAGTCCCGCAGGATGACCGGTGGCGAGCGACTCCTCCAAATAATACCAGCCCATATAGTTGACATCATGACTGAAGTCAATATTAACACGGGTTGCCGGATCGTTGATAAGGAACCACCCCGTCTTGGACAAGGAGAAACGGTCTGTTTCCAGGTCTGCAAGGACGAGTCCTATACTCAAGGACGCTTCCAGAAGGCATTTCACCGCATACTCCGAACGTCCCGTCGCACTGCATATCTCCTGTAGTGTAAGACCGTCGGTCGAGTGGCGCAGCATATCGAGTATTCCCCATTTCAGCATGATTCGGGAGACCTGAAAGACCGCCGGTCCCCAGGCAATAAACTCTGCCAACCGTTGTGCTTCAGGAGCGGAAAGACGCTCTTTTGTATAAACAGACTGTAAAGACTCTGACAGTTCCATCATTCACTTAGATTTCTTTCTCAGGCATAGAGCCCTCTGTTAATATTCACTACTTCGCCGGTGAGGTTAGTCCACTCGACGGCTGCAAAGATAATCATTTATAGCGATATTATAGAGGAAATAATTTAAAATCTAATTAAATAATGTAAATTTTTGCAATATTCGATACAGAATGACAGCCCAAAGGGGGCTGGAGACTATAGTATGGCCTCCATTCCCGTCTTCTGCACCTGCATGCCCATGCGCTTATAGAAACTCAGTGCCGCAATGTTTCCCTCCCAAACATTCAGGGTGATGTTATAACAGCCAGCCTGCCGCGCATAGGCCAGCACATATTCGTAGAGTGCTTTACCTACATGACGGCCGCGCGAGGCTCGCTCGATACAGATATCGTCGATATACATTGTCTTGACGTCTTGCAACAGCTTGTGGCCACACACCTCGATGAGTTGGCAAAAGGCATGTCCCAGAACCTGACCGTGGTCGTCGTAGACAAAGATGGGCCTACTGTCATCGGCGAGCAGCATCTCAAGCTCGTGCTCGTCGTATTTCGTGGTGTCGCCTTTGAAGAGGTCGGGACGAATATCGCTATGTACGGTGTCAACCTGATGCAACAGCTGCATCAGGCTGGGGATATCCTTCTTTTCTGCTTTTCTAATCATATTGTCTGGGGAATAAGAGAATGGCCGCCCGGGCAGTGGCAAAACTTTCCGGACGGCCTGGTTTAAATACACAATCAAAAATAAATACTACATCTGGGGCAGCGCGAGCCACTTCACGTAGCAGAAGTCCTGACGGTGGGGCAGGTACTTGTTCTTCGGGTACATGCGGACTGCCGACTTGTACTGACCGAAGCGCTGCGGCGAAAGCGTG
>ODAI012609216.1_pt1 | contig 17079 bp, 12 predicted proteins | sample 1539321 | NCBI WGS metagenome assembly ODAI01 (sample SAMN02144231, study PRJEB22623) | gut metagenome | biome: sheep rumen | host: Ovis aries | place: New Zealand | reverse complement strand
TTCAGTACTACTTTCAGTAGAAGTTGTTTCAGAAACAGCATCAGTACTTACTTCTTCTTTATTTTCAGTTTTTTCTTCAACTGTAGTTTCAGCTGCAGGAGTTTCTACCTCAGCTGAAGTGTTTTCCATTGTAGGAGTACTTTCCTCAGTTACTGTACTTTCAGATGCTTCACTATAATCAGTAGTATCTGCTGTTACTGTTTCGGAGAATCCTTCATCAGTGTTAGTATTTTCATAAGAAACTTCTTGAGTTTCTACAACTGGTGCAGGTTCTTCTACAGGAGCGCTTTCTACAACTGGAGCAGGTTCTGCTACAGGAGCGCTTTCTACAACTGGAGCAGGCTCAACTACAGGTTCACTTTCTACTACTGGTGCAGATTCTACACTAGTATCAACCTGTTCCATAGTTACGTTTTGGTCGTTATCAGTAGTTTCAGCATGAGCAACACTAGGAATTGCTAATCCTAATGATGCAGCGAAAGCTACACTACCAATTCCAGCAATAATTCTTCTTTTTAATTGTTCCCACCTGTTTGTAGGAATAGCAGAAGAATATTTTTTTTCACGAGTTAATCTAAATCTCATATTCTTTCCCTCATTTCTATAAATTTAGACCCTTATTATTCTTTATAAATAATAATAATCCGTTTTCGAGTGCATATATTAGCACTAAAATCTATATTTGTCAAATCAACACAAATAATTATTTTATTGCAGAATATATGCATTTAACTTACAAGATAATTATATCAAACATAATCATTATTTTCTACTTAAATAAAGCAAATTTTACCTTTATTTACATATTATAAGTTGCTTACAGTTCTCTTGAAACAGTCTCCTCGCTCTTCAAAGCTATTAAACTGGTCCCAACTAGCACATGCAGGGCTTAGTAAGATGGTATCGCCTTTCTTGGAAATTTCGTAGGCTTTTTTAGTAGCACTTTCAATGTCATCTACTACAAATACTTCTATATTATTATCTTTCGCAAATTTTTCTATTCTATGTTTGGTCTCGCCAAAGCACACAATACATTTCGTATGTTTTAAATATGGAACTAAATCATCAAAGCTATGTCCTCTATCAAGTCCGCCTAAAAGTAGTATTACATCAGTATTAAAAGCTTTTAATGCAGTAATAGTACTCATAACATTTGTCGCTTTGGAATCGTTATAAAAATCTCTACCACTGACGTTTCCGGCAAATTCTATTCTATGTTCAACTCCATTAAATTTAGATAGATATTTCACAATAATTTCATATGGGACATTAAATTGTTTTGAAACTAATATGGAAGCCATAATGTTTTCGTAATTATGCATTCCTTTTACTTTAATATCTTTAAATTTATATCTCTCATCATTATAGATAATTGATTCATCATCAATATAAATGTCTGCTTTGCTTTTAGATGAAAAATATATTTTTTTTGATTTTAAATTAGCGGTTAGGTTATATACTTCATCGTCACCTTTATTTAAAATAGCTATGTCTTCTTCGCTTTGATTGTTAAAAATTCTCAGTTTATTATTCTTATAGTTTTCATATGTTCCAAAATGGTCTAAATGGACTGGAGATAAATTGGTTAAAACTGCAATATCAACTTTAAATTTATCTAAATTTACTAGTTGATGACTAGATATTTCTACAACTAATATATCGTCTTTTTTAATATCATCTATTTGATTACAAAGTGGAAGCCCAATATTACCTGCTAGATGAACAGGCAATCCAGCTTCTTTTAAAATATTATATATGATAGTTGTTGTAGTTGTCTTTCCATTAGATCCTGTAATACCGATTATTTTAACTTCTGGCAAGTATCTATAAGCTACTTCAAGTTCAGTAATAATTGGTATATTTAATTTTTGGGCTTTTAAAACTACAGGATGATCAAGTTTAACTCCAGGATTCTTTACTACCACATCAAAACTAGAATCAAGTAATTCATCTTGACTTTCTGTAATAACAACTTCAACTCCTAATTTTTTAAGAAGAGAAATATCCTCTTTATTTTCTTTTTTGTCAGTAATTAAAATTTTATTATTTTTTGATAAAAGCTTTGCTACTGAGCAACCACTTCTACCCATTCCTAATATAAATATTTTATTATTTTCAAACATAATTCCACCTCTAGATACATTATATACACTTTACTGGAAAAATGAAAGAATTAAATTATAAGTTTCTTGATGTAAGAATAAATTTATTGTAAAATTAATTTAAGGGGATGTGATTGTATGAAGCTTTCAGCGATTATAATTGGCGATAGAAAAATAGTAAATAAGGATAATATTGAAATAATTTATTCTACTGATCTTTTAGAAGATATAAAAAAGGCTGCTTCTAAATATGTAGTTATAATTAAAGGTTCTGATGAAATAGAAGATGATTTTTTTGATAAAATATGCGAGAAGACTTATAGTAATCCAGACTGCATATTTATTAATTACGATATAAAATATGATTATAAGGGTTCTGTTAAATATAATAAAAATGAGTCAATACTTAATCAATATACTCCAAGTTTAGGAGATTATATTTTCTCTTTTGTATATAAGAGAGAAAAATTATTAGATTTGTTAGAAGCTGGAAATGACGATTTTAATAATAATGCATTAGAATTATTTCAAAACAAGGAATCTATTTCTGAGGTAGTATATCATCACAATCCTAAGGTTGAAAGCGTTCTTTTAGATTTTCCATTAGTAGATAAAAAAAAGGAGTCATACTTTAAAAATATTATATATATGGGTTCTTACTGTAATGGTGTATTTAATGGTTATATTACTTGGATTGAAAATATAGGTAAATGTTTTTCTAAAGAATATGATATAACAATATTATATGATGAAATTTATGAGCCAACTTTAAAGAAATTTCAAAAGTATTTTAAATGTATAAAAAGAGAGGAAAATACGAATTATATATGTGATAGACTGCTTGTTACGTATTCTACTTTCTATCCGCCTAAAAATATTATTTATTTAGAGGAAAATTATCTATTTATCCACGGAAATATGAGTGATTATCTAGATACTGTTAAGTACGAGGATGATTTATATACAAAATACATAGCTGTATCTAAGATAAGTGCGGAAAAGGCTAAGGGTTATTTTAATACTAAAAAGATATATTATTTATATAACCCATTTTTATTGGATGAAATTGTAATGCCTCATTTAAAATTAGTTTCTGCACAAAGATCATCTGACGAAAAAAAAGCTAGTAGAATTGAAGCTATAGCAGGTATATTAGATGAGGAGAATATTCCATATACTTGGAATGTATTTACTGACAAAAATGAAGGAACTAATAAAGGAGGGTTAATTTTTAGAGAGAGAACTATTAATCCTTATCCATATATAAAGGATAGTGATTATTTTATATTACTAAGTGACAGTGAAGCTTGTCCATATGTTATCATAGAGGCACTTGAATTAAAAACTAAGGTGGTTGTAACTCCACTTGAAGCACATAAAGAACTTGGTGTTAATGATGAGAATTCAATAACAATTCCATTTGATTATTTTAATGAGGAAAATAAGGAAAAACTAAGAGAAATCGTACTAAAAATGTACCGAGAAAAGGATAGGAATTTTAACTATAACTACTCATCTGATATGTATAAAGGTTATGCTTCTTTGTTAAAAAAATAAACCCGCTTAAACGGGTTTTTTTAAAATCTTTTTAAAATTCTATCAAGTTCGGAGTTTAGTTTAGACTTCATAATGACGTCTGCAAATCCATCTTTTAAAAAATGAAGTTTAATAAATTCTTTATTATCATCTATCATAATAACAACTGGGATATTAAATTTTGGGTTTTTCTTTAGTTCTTTTAAAACTTCGTAGGCAGATATGGTATCGGTTTCATCATCTAAAATAATTAAATCATACTTTTGTTTAGAAGAAATTTTATTTATGACATCTCTTCCGAATAATGATCCGCTAACAATAGCGTCGCTTTTTTCTAAATATGTAGTTATCTTAGAAAGTTCTTTGGCATCGTCATCTACAACCATAATCCTTTTATTACTATATAAAGATTGTTCATATAAATCTAGTTTTTTAGAAACTTCGCTGTTCTTTATTTTGACTATTTTTTGATCGAAGGTAATACTTACTTCAGTACCTTTACCTTCCCCACTTTTTACTATCATGCTTCCACCAAGGAAGACGACTAGTTTTTTTATTTCTTTTAAGTTTAGTATACTCTTTTCACTCGATAAATTAATATTTGATAAATCTTCTATATTTAAACTTAAAATGTCATTGACTTCTTCGATGTTCATTCCACGTCCAGAATCAGCTATGTTTATTATAAGTCTACATGTATCATATTTAATTATAGAACTTATATCTAGACTTATATAACCTGATGATGTGTTAGAAATACTATTATCTAAAATTGAGTAAATTATCTGTTTTAGTTTTATCGAATCTCCATACAGATATAATGGTAAGTTATTACTAATAGAATATTCAAATTTGACTTTTTCATCTAGTCTACTTTCTGTTTGATATTTTATTTCTTTAAACAGATTAAGTGGGTTATATCTTGTATCATATACTTTTATTGTATTGGTATTCATTCTTGAAACATCCAAGGCATCATTTACTAAATAATCTAGCTCACGTGCTTTATTATTTATTATTTTTGTTCCATTTTTTAAATCAGCGATATCATTTATTTCATACATATCAGTAGTAACATCTATTATTTCTTTAATTGGTCTTTTGATATCCTGAGTCATTCTGAATAAGAAATTAGAGGTGTCCTCATTAGATTTTTCGATTATTTTTTTATTTTTATATAGTTCTTCCATCATTTGAACATCTGGGTTTTCAATTGTAAAATACATGAGGAATGTGATAAAGCACTCTACTGAAGTAGTCAAAATCAACTGGGGATTTTTTTGTTGAATAAGTATTGCGACAAAAAATAGAACGAGCAACGAATATATAGGAACATATTTTCTACTTTTAATGTGAGTATAGTTTATAAAGAGCATGATAATCATGAGGATAATGGAGATAAATCCTGCTATAAAATATGTAAATATTACTGATAATCCATCTGGATATATCACTCCATTTTCACTATGGTAGACTAATGGTAAAATAATTACTAAAAATGCGCAGATCAAATACGAGAATGAAATAATTCTATATATTCGTTTAATATTTATCTTTTTATTTTTTCTACTATTTACAGATACTGTTACTGTATATGAAAGTAGAAGTCCAGACCACAAGATATAATAAATAAACATCATTTTAGTAACTATAACAAACAGATTGGAATCAGTAGCTGAAAAAATGACAAATAGAGAACTTAGAACATCTAATGTGATTCCTATACATGATAAAATAATTAGTTTAGAATATATTTTGTTTTCATATGTTGGAATTCTTCTTTTTGAAAAATAAACAATAGCTAATAAAAGCATGTATATCATACTAAAGATAGTAACAGGTATAGTAAGCATAAATTCAACCCCTTTTAATTATATTTTCTAATTAAAACTTTTTTATCTAATCCAGTTTGAACCCCTTCGGATTCTAGTCTGGAATAATCGATTTTTCCTCTATTAGTGAAAGGAAGTGCGTCTCTAAAAATATAGGCAAATATTTTTATATAGCTTGGTGCTTTTTCTTTTAGTATAGCATCTATTTCATCGGCTACAGACTCTTCACTACCTTTGTACTGTTCATCTAATGTCAAATTAACAATAGGTACTTTTTGATCTGTTATGGCAATTGTATTTGAATTTTCTGTAAGTTTTACGCCAGTAAGAACACTTTTTTTAACACCTGGATGGCTATTAATAAATAATTCTAAAGTTGATGGATAAACTTTTAATCCAGTTATGTTAAATGTTCTACTTGTTCTATCGTGCATTGCAATTTGACCATTTTCATTCATATGAACCATATCTCCTGGATGTAGCCAGATGTTTCCATCATCGTGCATTTTTAAAGCATTTTTTGTCAAATGGGAAGCTTCTCCATAATATCCAAGCATTGCTGTATCAGTTAAAACTGCCCACTCACCTATTTCATTGTATGGTAGTTCCTCACCAGTATTTGGGTCAAATACGGCAGAAATATTACCGGCTAAAGGAATTCCCATATATCCTGGAAGATTCTTATCTCCAAGACCATAGCAAAATGCTCCGGCAGACTCGGTAAATCCACATCCTTGCGCAAATGAGTCTTTAGCTCCGTGCTTTTCGAAAAACTTTCTAGCTTTTTCATCTGATTCTTTAGTCATGCCATCCCCACCACAAGGAAGCATTTCTAAAAATGACAAATCTGTGTTTTCTTCTATTAATGGACTGTTCATCAAAAATTCAATGTGAATTGGAGAGCATGCGACGTCTTGTGGTTTTTGTTCTAAAATATATTCTGGGAATTTTGCAATCTGAAGACAGTCAACTAAAGTGGTAGTTTCTCCAGCTAGTAGAGGTGAAATGATACCTTCTGATAAGCCGAAGGCAATTATTCCAGGAAGAACGCATAAGTTTTTTCTTCCTCTTCCCCATTTCCAATCGGATAACATTTCTCTATAATATTTAGATACAAAAATATAATCTGTAAGCATTACTCCTTTGCTTTTTCCGGTTGAGCCACCAGTATACATTATACTAGAAACTTCATCCTTTTTGTATTTATAAATATCATCTACTTCTATTGAATTACCATATGACAAGAATTCATCAAAACTAATAGTGTCTTTATATTTATTAGAAACTCGACTTGAACCTAGGTTAGGTAATATTACTATGTTTTCTGCATTATAATTATTTTTAATATTGTCATGATCAACATCTATTAAATCTTCTTCTAAAAAATATACTTTAGAATTTGAATTTTCAAGTAAGTCTTTTTTTGACTCAGTACTATTTGATGGGTCGATAAAATGTTCAATTAATCCTAGTTTACTTTTGGCAAAAACTAGAGCAATTCCTTCTAATGTATCTTTAAATGTAGATGAAATATTGTCTTTTGGTTTAAGATTTAAGGCTTTTAAGGATGCTGCAATTTTATCTGTTAGTTCTATAAATTCTCTATAAGTAATCTCTTTGTTGTTTCTGTCTGCACATACAAAAATAACATCATCTAAATGATTTTTAGAGCTTTCTATTAATGCTTCATATAAAGATAAATTAGGTATTTCTGTTTTATCGATACCTTCTTTATAATATTTAAGCCAAGGCTTGTCTATAGATGCAAATCCAGTTATTTTACTGCTGGTTTGTCTATCTATTTTTGGTGAATGATATAAAACTTCATTCAATCCTTTTTTGTTAACAATTTCTAAATTTTTCACTTTCATTATTCCATTCCTCCCTGATTTTGTAGAATACTACAATATAACTATAACATTTTTATTATTTTTTTACAATGATTATCGTTAATAATATCTTTAAATACTAGTCCATGAGATTTAAAAAACTTCCCATTTTTAATCATATTTATAATTTCATCATAACTAGCAAGCATCACATCACTAACTTCTTCCTCTTGCAAAACTATTTTTTCTAAATCAAATTCCATATTTACATAGTAAATATCGCCAATTACTTTCTCAAAAACATTACTTTTCATAAGCTGAATCTTTTCAGAAGAAATATCTATACCTAATTCTTCTTTTACTTCGGATATAATTCCTTCTAAACTAGTTTCTCCAGATTTTGGATGACCACCAGTAAAAGCCCATTTTCCTCCTTTTAATTCACTTCTTTTTTGAAGCAAAAACTCTCCATTACTATTTTGCATTATAATCATGACGACCATGATATAACATCCATCTGGAATATCATCATCTTTATTAATTGCTATTCCGACCTTTTTTCTATTCTTATCATACAAATCTCTTTTTTCCATAAATCCTCCTATTAAATAATAACACCTTAATCGAATAACTACAATATATCTATATTATTAATTATGAATTTTTTAAAATTACTATTGTCATATTTTTTTAAATTTGTTATAATTAATCTGTCATTTATTTGGCGAGATAGCTCAGTTGGCTAGAGCATGCGGTTCATACCCGCAGGGTCGAGGGTTCGAATCCCCCTCTCGCTACCATTTAAAAATAAGGGAATTTGATTTTTGGACGAGGTCAAATTCTTTTTTCGTGCCCATAATTTGTGCCATAAAGTGCTATAAAAATTTTTAGACATTTATTGCATCTTTCTGAATAGTCCCAAAAACAGAGGCACTAGCTTTTTTGTATTTATCTAAAATATTTAATGCTGTACTAGTATCTGCATGTCCTAAAAGTTCACCTATTGTTTTCTCATTATCTCTCATCCATTTCTTTTTTAGAAAACAAAAAAATCAACTGTATTATGGTTGATCTAAATTTAAATAAATTGATTTACAAATCTTTAATTTTAGTAAAATTTATAGGTAGATTCATGTATTCTAATAAATCATCTATAGTAATACATTCTATATCTTTAATACATTCATCTATTAATTTTGAAATATTATTAATAAAAGCGCTAAAAGCATCTTTATTTATAAAATATTTTATTGTTATTAAGGCAGCAAACATATCTTTCTTTCCTTGATTATATGCTCCATTAGGCTTTTTCTTTAAATTAAATTTACTATGATATGGTGTATTCATAATATTAACTTTCTTATGAATATAACCCAAAAGCTTATCATCATGACAACAAATATTTCTATATGTAATCAATAATTCAAGCATGTTTTGTGCTTCAACTACCTTTAAATTATTATTAGCAATTTTTTTACATACATGATCTTTAGCATTTGACTTTTGAGTCATAATTAAATCTCTAACCATTCCAAAAGTTAATACTTTAATTAGAACCCATATAGGAACAAAAGCGTAATTATTCTTATAGTAAGATACAGCCAAATTGTTTTTTCCATACCAATTTATTTGATTATTTAATTTATTTAAAACATCCATCAAATAAATATTATTATTATCATAATTATTCGGATTAACTAAATCTAAATCCTTATAGCCATATCTATCACAGAAATTATTAGTAAAAACTGTCTTTACATCTTGCTCAATTTCGAATAAAACTTCAGCAAAAATTAGCTTTAATTTTTTATCAAATTGATATATATGATATATATCCTCAAAATACACGTTTTCCTTATAAGAGCCATCTTTCTTCTTAAATAAATCTTTGTAGCCAGTAATATAATAATAATTATTATGTTCTAATATTCTTTTTAATTCTACTTCATCTTTGATTTTAATATTTTTAGTTTTAATATTTTCAATAAGTTCGTCAATTGATAAAAAAATTTTATTCTTGGTATTCATGTCATCACCACCGTAAATACATCTTATCATAGGTTTAACTGTTTATCAAACAAAAAATATAAAAAGGCTGACAATACCTCAGTATTCGTCAGCTCTGAACTTGCGAAGAATAAATCTTCACAGTAAATATTATGCAACAAAAATAAAAACAAATACAAAAAAGACTGACGTACCGCAGTACATGTCAGTTCTGAACTCAATTACATTGTACAATATTTGATCAAGGATGTCAATAATTTTATGTTTTATTATACTTTATTATGTTTTATTATACTTTATTATGTTTTATTATACTTTATTATGTTTTATTATACTTTATTATGTTTTAATTAATATCTAATTCAATAACCGTTTATCTAAACAATTATAATCCCATCATTTCCTTAACTATTCTATCATAAGCTTTTGTTACTTTACCATTTCTAGCGAGTGAAGCTCCTAGATTAAATGTAGTTGTAGTTTTACCTGCTCCTCCTTTTTGATTAGCAGGAAGCTATAACTTTGCAATCAGGAATCTTTTTTTCACCTTCTTTCTAACATAAAAATGCTACCCGAAATTAATTGGGCAGCTATGTGAATTTTTTAACAAATTAAAGCATCAACATATAATCTTTATTCTTTGTATAGATATTGAAAATTACTCATTTATTTTTTTGTCATAATTTTTAATGTTTTGTAACAGTTTGCGTCACTTAGCAAATTTACGTTAAGCCTTGTTTTTCTTTAATAGATAAGGAACTTCGGAAAAATTAAAAAATAAAAGAATTTAGATATTTTAATTGTCTAAATTCTTTTTTATTTCACGCATTATATATTTATAAGAATTAAAAATTATATATTATTTATTATATCTTTTATCTCCCCACCAATTTGGAACTAAATCTTTTAATAACACTGTTTTTCTACTCTCAAAATCAGTCATTATTTCCATATTCCTATTTTCATAAGAAAGTTGCATTAAAAATTCTCTACAAGCTCCGCATGGCATCCCACCATTAATTTTTGGTGGTTCACTTCTAAAAGCAATCATTCTCTTAATTTTTGTTTCCTTTGTGTTTATATACATATTAAGTGCAGCCACTCTTTCGGCACATAAATTCATAACTCCGCTAGCACCTTCTATACAAAAACCAGTAAATATCTTTCCGCTTTCACTTTGAACTGCTGCAACAACATGATGGGCCTGAATAAATGGTGATACATCTTCTTTTTGATATTCTTTCTTAGCTTCTAAATACATTTTTTCATATATCCATTATAACCACCTAAAATAATCCTGAAATATTTCCTTTATCATCTATCTTCATACCTAAATAAGCCGGTTTTTTAGAAAGCCCTGGCATCGTCATAATATCGTCTAAATATACTGTTATAAATCCCGCTCCATTATTAAGTCTTATATTTTTAACTGTTACTTCTTTGTCATTTCCCAAAATATACTGGCTTTTTGCTATAGCAATCATAACTTTATCTAAATTATATTTTTCATATTTTTTTATATTATCTAAAGCTAAATCTGTAAAATTAACTTTTTGCGCTCTATATAATTTATAACAAACTTTTTCTATTTTTTCTTTTATACTGTCTTCTTTATTATAAATATAATTAAATTCATAGTCTTTATCTAATGAATCAATGATAGATTTAGCGGTTTCTATAGAGCCTTCTCCACCTTTAGCAAAGGCATCACATATTGTAAAAGGTATTTCTAATTTCGTGCAGAAATCTTTTACAGCATTAATATCTTCATTGCTATCATCTTCAAAATGGTTTAAGCATACTAAAACATTATCAATATACTTTTTCATGTTTTCTATATGAATTTTTAAATTTTCTAGACCTTTTTTCAAATTGTGAACTTCTTTATTTTCAAAATCGTATTTTAAACTTCTAATGGTTGCATTTACTAATATAGCACTTGGCTTAAAATTACCTACTCTACATTTAATATCTAAAAATTTTTCTGCACCTAAATCAGCTCCAAAGCCTGCTTCTGTTATTACGTAATCTGAAAGCCTAAGGGCAAGATCAGTAGCTATAATACTATTACATCCATGGGCAATATTGGCAAATGGGCCGCCATGAATAAAGGCGGGATTACCTTCTAATGTTTGGACTAAATTCGGTTTTATCGCATCTTTAAGTAAAATAGTCATCGCTTCTTCTACATGTAAATCAGAGGCATATAGAGGTTTACCATCTATATCAAAGCCAAATATAATATTAGATATTCTCTTCTTTAAGTCAGTTAAATCGGTGGCTAGGCATAAAATAGCCATTATTTCAGAAGCTGCTGTAATATTAAAATTATCTTCTCTTTTTGATTTAAAATTATTGCTTACAGTGATATTTCTTAGTGCTCTATCATTCATATCCATACATCTTTGGAAAGTGATAGTATCTTTATCTATATTAAGTTCGTTGCCTTGAAATAAATGGTTATCTATAGCAGCGCATAGTAAGTTATTAGCTGAGCTTATAGCATGAATATCTCCTGTAAAATGAAGATTTATATCCTCCATAGGAACTACCTGAGCATATCCTCCTCCAGTTGCTCCTCCTTTTATGCCAAAAACTGGTCCTAAAGATGGCTCTCTTAAACAAAGAAGTGCATTCTTACCAAGTTTTTTAAAAGCATCATAAACACCTATAGCCATAGTGGTTTTACCTTCGCCATATGGAGTTGGATTTATAGAGGTAACTAATATTAGTTTACCTTTTCTACTGCTTAATTTTTTTAGAATATTTAAATCTATCTTGGCTTTGTAATTACCATAGTTTTCTAAATATTTTTCATCGATATTAATGGTGGAAGCTAAATCTTTTATTTTTTTTAATTTATATTCTCTAGCAATTTCAATATCTGATTTCATATATGAATCACCTCTTTCACATTATTATATCAAATTTTGTGCGAAATAATTAATTATTTTAAAATATATTTTATAAAAAAGAAATTATATTAATTTAATAGCGTAAATTTGACAGGAATATGTGATAATGATAAAATACAGAAATGCCAAGGAGGAAAATATGTTAAAGCCTAAATATAATAAAAAGCTAATCTTAATAGAAAGTCATTATTTTGAATATTTGACTAAGGAAGAAGAAATGTTTGTTTGGAAAAGTTTAGAAATAGAAGATTTTCCTTTTATACCTGTAATTGTAACAGCAAATGCTTATAAAAAAGATAATAAAATACTATATGAAATAATATATGAGCTACCATATACGCATGAGTATATATTAACTAGCAACAACGAAACTTTTATTACTGAGAAGAATGGTGAAGGAAAGTCTTTAAATACAAAGCAAATAAAAGTTCCAAATGAATTATATGATACAAGTATAGATTCACCAATCAGATTAGACAATGATGACATAGACATAGCCGAAAAATTAAAGAAAAATAATGATATACCAATGCATTATATAAATAAAAAACGTAGAAAATTATTTGAATTAAATCGAATATTAGATAAAAGTTCGTCATTAATTATAAATGAAAAAACTTTAAAAAAAGAAACTCCAAAATAAATGGAGTTTCTTTCTACATCATATCTTCTAAAGCCTTATCCATCTTTCTTACTGATTGATTATAAGTTTGCTTCATTGCCTTCATCATAGGCTTGTTATATTTTTGATAAGCCATTGTAAGCATTCCTCCAACAGCCATCATCGCCATATCTCTCATTTTCATGTTATCACCTACCTATTAGAAATATGATGTGCATGCTTAAACATACATTTATAATCTAACCAATACTTTCGAATTTATACTTGATTTTATCTAAAAGTTTTGTTTTTCTTTTATATTCACCATTATTATAGATAGATTTTAAAAATGCATCTGGTTCGCCTATGATAATCAGTTTTCTTTTTGCTCTAGTTATTCCTGTATAGATAAGTTTTTTATATAGCATACGCTTGTAAGCACCATCGACTGGCATCACTACTATTTCAAATTCACTACCTTGGCTTTTATGAATACTAATTATAAAGCCATGTTTAATAGCTGAATAGTCCTTTGGACTGTATTTAACTATGTTGTCGTCAAAATCAACATATATTTCACTTTTACCACTTTTACTTGTATTTCCATATTTTATGTATTTAATAACACCAATATCTCCATTATAAATGTTCTCATCTGGCATGTTAACGAGCTGAAGTATCTTATCTCCCTCTCTGTATATTACATCTCCATATTTGATTTCTCTTTTTGAATTTGATGGTGGGTTAAATACTTCTTGAAGTTCTTTATTAAGTAAATCGATGCCATTTTCTCCTTTATACATAGGCGCTAATAATTGTACTCTCTTATAATCATACCCTTTTTCTAAAATCTGACTACATAGTTTTTTTAGATTTTTCTTGATATACTGACTGGAACATTTTAAAAAGGTATAATCGCTATATGTATTTAAAAAGCTATCTGTAACTTCATCATCTTTTATTTGCAAAGCAAGTGTATTTATATATGAATTTTCATCTTGTCTATAAAGTAAATCCAAATGTACAATTTGAACACAGTCACTTATTATTAAGTCTTTTAATACATTACCTGGACCAACACTAGGAAGCTGGTTATAATCACCTACAAGTACCATTTTAACATTTGATTTTAATCCTTTGAGTAGACTATAAAATAGATTTATATCTATCATACTTGCTTCATCAACTATAACTATTTTTGCATTTGATTTGTTGTTTTCATTTATCATAAATTCGGATGAATCTTTATTCCATTTTAAAAATCTATGGATAGTATAAGCAGGAAGTCCAGTTGATTCGCTCATTCTTTTACTGGCTCTTCCTGTGGGGGCAAGTAATATTAGATCTTCTGTTAAGGTGTCGTAATCTATTTTGTTAATATTTTGATAAACTTCTGCGATTGCTTTTATTATAGTTGTCTTTCCAGTGCCTGGACCACCTGTAATGATTAAAAAATTACTATTAATGGCTCTTTCGATAGCTTCTTTTTGCTTATCATTATATTTAATATCATATAATTTTTCCATTTCATTTAAAAGATCTTTAACATTTCTTTTCTTGTTTTCTTTACTAGCCATATTATAAATGCAGTTAACGATAAAGTCTTCGGCATCCCAAATATCTCTTAAATAATAGTCTTCCCCATCTATATATATTTTATCTATTTTTTTTAACTTTTTTAAAATATCTCTTAATTTTTCTTCTTCTAAAGTAATTTTAAATAGGTTTTTAACTACTCTCACTATTGTATTAATATCTAAGTAGCAGTCACCATTTTGATAAGTTAGCCTCTTCATTGAATAAAAGACAACAGCTTCGAGTCTTCTTTCATCAAACTCTTCAATTTCAAGTTTTCTAGAAGCTTCATCTATTTTATTAAAGGAAATGTCCTCTAAATCGAAGGCTATGTTAAATACATTTTCATCTATTTTCTTCATAGTAAATGCCCCATATTTATTATAAATACTTAAGGCTTCTCTCATATTGAATCCCAGTTCACTAAGATAGACAATAGTTTGATGACTTTCTTCGTATTTTTTTAAAGTTTGAATAATTTTATCTGCTTTCTTTTTTGTAAGTTTTGGAACTAAATTTAAACATTCAGGTTCTTTTATTATTCTATCAAGTGCACTTTCTCCTAAAGTGTCGACTATTGAAATAGCAAGTTTTTCTCCAATACCAGGAAATAGATCGCTAGATAAAAATTCTACAATACCATCTTTATCAGTTGGTTTAACTTTCTCATAATTGCTTACATTAAATTGAAAACCATATCTAGGATGTTCTGTGCCTTCACCATAAAAAATAAAGGTGTCATCCTCATTTAAATCATAAAAATAACCTGTAAAAGTGATAGTTCTATTTATATAATCTTTTAACTTTTCATCGTTTGTTTCTCTAACCTTAAAAAGGCCAATAACATAGCCTTGATCTGATTTATAAATGCTTTTTCTATAGTTTCCTTTAATATAAGATTCCATTTTATCACCAAAGTTATTATATCAAAAAAGAAACTCATTTAAAAGAGTTTCTAGATACATTTGTTCTATCTAGGTGTTTTTCTAGAGTTATTTAGTTTTCCTTGATAGCCAGTCATGATAGCCATATTTTCAGCGTCTATTTCATTAAACGTTTTAAATCTTTCTCCACTTTCGTTTTCATAAAATGCTTCGCCATTAGCCTGTACTAAAATTTTCAGATTTGATGAGTTATCAAAATTATCAGGAACTTCTGTTATATATACAACTTCAGTAGAAGCTTCATGCATGACATTTTCTATATGTGCTTTTACTCCTAAAGCGGCAGTTGCAGCTAAGGTTAATGAAAGTGATATAGCTACTATTTTGCCTGAAATCTTTCTATCAGTTTTTGGGTTTTTGACTTTTTCAATGTATCTTATGTTTTGAGCTTCTAGCCCAGCAAACTTTAAATTATCTTCTCTTGTAACAAGTGGTACACTCTTTATGCCATTTTCATCCATTTTTCTCACCTCTATTATATAATTTAGCACGATAATATAAACAAGTCAATGTTACTTTACACATTCACTTTTCAGATATGGGTATTCGGTTCTTTTAAGCTTAACTTTAATTTCTTTACCTATATCTTTTGCATGTCCTTTAGATTTTATTAACAAATAATTTCCAGTATGTCCTATTAAATAACCATTATCATATACCTCGGGTATAAAGGTCATCTCTTTTTCTATAAAGTTGTTCATGTAATTTTTTTCAAGCTCTTTGGATAAATCAATTAATTTTTTAGTTCTTTCTTTTTTTATAATTCCATTAACTTTATCGTTCATTTTACTGGCTACAGTGCCGGTTCTATCTGAATAAGGGAAAACATGAAGTTTACTAAAATTAATTTTTTTAATAGTGTCAACTGTTTCTAAAAATTCTTCATCTGTTTCAGATGGGAATCCAACTATAACATCAGTTGTAATTGAAATATCAGGTCTAATTTCTCTTATTTTTTTAATTTTATTTATAAAATAGTTCTTATCATATTTTCTATTCATGATTTTTAAAATCCTATCGGATCCAGACTGAAGTGGAATATGCATATGATCGACTAAGATATTGCTATTTTTTATTATATTTAAAACTTTATCGTTTAATTCTGTTATTTCAACTGATGAAATTCTAAGTCTTTTTAGTCCATCTATTTTAACTAAGTCAGTAAGTAAATCTGCAAAATCATAATTTCCATCATGATAATTTCCTGTATGAATACCTGTTAGAACAATTTCTTTATGTCCATTTTTAACTAAATCTTTTGCTTCTGATAAAACATCAGACTTTTTTTTGCATCTGACGTGTCCTCTTACGTAAGGAATTATGCAAAAAGCACAGTAATTGTCGCAACCATCTTGTATTTTAATATAAGCTCTAGTTAAATCAAAATTGTTTAGTTTCATATTTTCAAAATCTGCATTATTCATTTCTTCAACATCGTATATTTTCTCACGCTTATATTCATTTAAATAAGTAATTATTTCACTTTTATGCTTATTTCCTATCAAAATATCGGCATTAATATTTTTATCTTTTTTATTTTGAATCATGCATCCTGCAGCAATTACAATAGCATTTGGGTATTCTCTTCTTACTTTTCTGATTAGTTTTCTTGATTTACTATCTGCTGTATTGGTTACTGTGCATGTATTTACAATAACAACGTCTGGTTTATCACTTTTTTTATAACCGTGATTATCTAATATGGAAGCCATAACTTCGCTTTCATACTCATTTACTT
>ODAI012687581.1_pt1 | contig 17081 bp, 12 predicted proteins | sample 1539321 | NCBI WGS metagenome assembly ODAI01 (sample SAMN02144231, study PRJEB22623) | gut metagenome | biome: sheep rumen | host: Ovis aries | place: New Zealand | reverse complement strand
TCAATGGTTCAAAAAGGAAGGACTCAGATCTGAAAATCGTACATTACCGCGAAGCGCCAAATCGTAAATAAATCGTACATCGTACATCAATAAATCGTAAATAAACACAGAAAAACCGCTCCGGTTGGGGCGGTTTTTCTGTGTTTTATTTGCATATGTGAGAAAAATGTAGTAAATTTGCAGCCTGATTATAATGCGAACGAATATAACAAACGGAACAAGCATGCACTTTAATCCATCCATCCGGCAACTGTCACGGCGGGTAGCTGCGCTTGCGGCAGCCCTGTGGTGCTGTGTCATGCCGGTGCTCCACGCCGACGCCCCCGCCGCCGAATACACCGCCTGCGGGATGCTGGACAAGCATATCGCACTCGCCCCCTCCCACGGGATGTATTACAACAGCGAGCAGCAGTTATGGCGATGGCAACGCGCCACCATGTGGACTACGGTGGAGGATGTCTATACCACGGAGTATGTCAAACAGATCGCCACGATGATTGAGAACGCGGGCGGCACCGTCTATCAGCCCCGCCCCCGGCTCAACGGACAAGACTATGTCATCCGTAACGGCCAAGGCGTCTTTGTCCCCTGCGGAGGTGCATACGAGAAAGGGCGCAGCGGTCTGCCCCGCTGGGCTGAGTGCGCCCGCGAATGGCTGGAACATGCCGGCTACCCCGACAGCATCTATGACGTCTATCAGGGGCAGAACGACTACCGGGCGGACATGATGAGCCGCGGCAGATGGGTCAACTACCTGCGCTACGACTTGGGCGTGCCCATAGACGCCTTCCTCGCGCTGCACACCGACGGTATCTCGGACAAAGCCAACGAAGCCGTCATCGGTTCGCTTGCAATCTACTACACCACCGGCGAGAACGGCAAGAAAGTGTTCCCCACGGGAGAGTCGCGCAATGTGAACCGCGAGATAGCGCTCATGGTACAGAAACAGATAGACGATGACATCCGTGCCAAATACGGCGAGCGGTGGGTGAGCCGCGGCATGAGAGACGCCAACTACGCCGAAGCCAGAGTGCCCGACGTGCCGGCGGTGCTGATCGAACTGCTGAGCCATAAGAACATGCCGGACATGCGGTTGGGACTGGATCCCAAGTTCAGGTTCGACGCCGCAAGGGCGGTTTACAAGGGTCTCCTCCGGTTTGTACACAGCCGCGACGGGGAAGAGGTGGTGGTGCAGCCCCTGCCGGTGAAAGACTGCGCCGTCGAGCGGCAGGGAGCCGACTCGGTCGCCCTCCGGTGGCACGGAGTGGAGGATCCTCTCGAAGAGACCGCCAGCCCCACCTATTATATCGTATATACGCGTGAGAACGAAGGCGAATGGCACCCCCACCGGGTTGCCGACACCACCGTCTATATCCACCAAGCCGTCCGCGGATGCCGGTACGACTACTATGTCGTGGCAGGCAATGACGGCGGCGTGAGTTACCCCTCGGAGACACTCTCCGCTTATCTGGCACCGCTGAACAACGGACACGAACCGCCGATGGTGATGATCGTCAACGGCTTCAACCACACCGGTGCCCCGGAATGGTTCGCCGGCGGACAGTATGCCGGCATCGTGCCGGGTACCTACGGCGTGGAAGAAGGACTGAGCTGCGCCTATATAGGCGACCAGATGATATACGACCGCAGCCTGGACTGGACGGACGACGACAACTGCGGTTTCGGCATGTGCTACCGCGATTTTCAGGGACTGACGATGGGTAACACCCACGACTACCCCACCCTCCACGGACGGCTTCTGGTGCAGATGGGCTGTTCGTACATGAGCGCCAACGCCACCGCCATAGAGGAGCTGAGCACCGCCTATTGGGCAACGGATATCATCCTCGGCAAGCACAAGAGCGGGCATGGGGGGAGCGTGATCAGCAGGGGACTGCAACAAGCCCTGACACAATACCTCCGTCTGGGCGGTACGGTGCTTGTCTCCGGCAGCTATATAGGTTCGGGAATGACAAGCAAAAGCGACAAACGCTGGGCGGAGCAGCAGCTGCACTTCCGTCTGCGCGCACCCAAAGCCACCACCCGCGGCACCATGACACCCACCCACCGCCTCTTGGGCGACAGACCTATCACCCTCTGGCAGAAACCCCATCCTGATCATCTCTTCGCCGAAGCACCGGAGAGCCTCGAAGCATGCAAAGGCGGCGAACGGCTGGGACTGTACGACGACATGCGGATCTCTTTCGGCGTGGCAAGCAGGAACAGCATTGTCTATGGCTTCCCGATAGAGTGCAGCCCGGATTTCGAGAGACTGTACAAAGCATCCGTCACCTATCTGATTGAACAACAAAGAACAAACAAATAATGAAGAAAAAAAATCTTCCTCTCTACGAGGGCGTGGAGATAACCGGCGTAGCAGCCGAAGGAAAAGCCTTGTTCAAGGTACAAAGAGACGATGTACCATGTACGAAGGGAGAAGGCATAGTGGTTTTTGTGCCTAACTGCGTGCCGGGCGACATAGCAGACGTGCAGATCATCAAAAAGAAACACTCCTACATGGAGGGCAAGGTGGTGCGGATCGTACAGCCGAGTGCCGTCAGGACAGAGGCGCGGTGTCCGCACTTCGGCGTCTGCGGAGGGTGCAAATGGCAGATCCTGCCCTACGAAGAGCAACTGCGCTACAAGCAGCAGCAGATCATCGACAATCTCACCCGCATCGGACACCTCACCCTGCCCGAAGGGGATGGCATCCTGCCTATCAAAGGTTCGCAGAAGATATACGAATACCGCAACAAACTGGAGTTCTCATGCTCCGACCGCAAATGGCTCCCCGCCGAGGAATTCAAGAAACTCAATGACCAAATGGTAAATGACCAAATGGTCAATGGCATTGGATTTCATATCCCCGGTGCGTTCGACAAAGTGCTGGACATACAGACCTGCCACCTCATGCCGGAGATCAACAACCGCATCCGCAATACCGTACGGCAATACGCCGTTGAACACGGCTTCAGTTTCTACAACGAGCACACCCACGAGGGACTGCTCCGCACACTCATCCTCCGCAACAACCACAAAGGGGAGATTATGCTGATCGTCTCCTTCGGAGCCGTAATAGCCCGATACAAGGACCGGGTCTCCGGTTTGCTGGAGCACCTCCATACGGAGTTTCCTGAGATCGTGGCGCTGATGTATGTGGAGAACACCAAATATAACGACACCATCGGCGATCTGGACGTGAAAGTCTATTGGGGTCAGGACCACCTGATAGAAGAGATGGAGGGGCTGCAGTTCAAGGTGGGACCCAAATCGTTCTACCAGACCAACACCGACCAGGCGTACGAGTTGTACAAGGTGGCACGCGAGTTCGCCCTCGAACCCCTTTCGACGCCCTCGGACCACGCCGGCTCAAACGGGGCAAAACCCCTCATCTACGACCTCTACACCGGCACCGGCACGATAGCCAATTTCGTGGCACGCGAGGCAAGACAGGTGATCGGTATCGAATACGTGCCCGAAGCCATCGAGGATGCCAAAACGAACTCCAAGATCAACCACATAGAGAACACCCTCTTCTTCGCCGGCGACATGAAGGATATACTCAATGACGCTTTTGTGGCGAAGTACGGCCGTCCCGATGTCATCATCACCGACCCCCCGCGCGCCGGAATGCACGAAGACGTCGTGAACGTAATCCTGAACGCCGAACCGCAACGGATTGTCTATGTGAGCTGCAATCCCGCAACCCAGGCACGCGATCTGGCGCTGCTGGAGAAGAAATACACGATCACCAAAGTACAGCCGGTGGACATGTTTCCGCACACCCAGCATGTGGAGAACGTGGTGCAGTTGGAGTTGAAAGTTGAAAGTTGAAAACCCAGAATCAAAAACTATGTTATTGACGATTTTGTTTCATATCTATTTTGTATTCTTTACCGACAAGCCGGAGAAGGCGGCACCGGCTTTGTCGCCGCGCGCGGTGGAACAACGCGCCAAATGGAATATCCCTACCGACGAACTGGACTATCCCGTAGCCGCCTTGTACACCGACAGTCTGCGCCGCGCCGGTGCCACCATACACCACACCAGCCGGTGGATGAACGGCGCCACATGCGAGATGACCGCCAAGACCGCCGCCAAAGTGGCAGAGTGGAAGTTCGTCAAGGCGGTGGAGATGACCCGCGACGACAGCCCCTATGGCTACGGAGCGGAGAAACGTAACCGGTTACGCCAAGCCGTTTCCGCCGACCCGTCGGGCACCGATGCACAACTCGACCTGCTCAACCTGCGTGCACTGCACAACGCGGGATTTGAGGGGCAGGGCATCCTCATGGCGGTCTGCGACGGCGGGTTTGCCAATGCCAACACGATGAAATGCTTCCGGCAGACACAGAAACTGGGGCATTTCGATTTCACGGACGACACCTATGATTTCTATGGTTCGACCGGCGATCACGGCACAGAGTGCCTGAGCGCAATCAGCGGCATTGCGGAGGGATATTACGGAGCCGCGACGAAAGCCGATTACTACCTCATGCGCTCCGAAGAATACGACACCGAGAGCCCGAAAGAGGCGGACAACCTGATAGCGGCGCTGGAGAAAGCGGACTCGCTGGGCGTCAATGTATTCTCGGTATCGTTAGGTTACGCCAAGTTTGACAACCCGGCATGGGATCTGGACAAGACGAAGGATTTAGACGGCCGTACGATGCGTGTGAGCCGCGCCGCCACTATTGCAGCGCGCAAGGGGATGCTGGTTTGCGCCGCCGCCGGCAACGACGGCGATGTGGAATGGCGGACTATCAGCGTTCCCGCTGACGCCGACAGTATTCTGACCGTCGGCGCCGTGGACACGGACGGCCAGATAGTGGATTTCTCCAGCTATGGTCCGAGTTCCGACGGAAGGGTCAAACCGGAGGTGTGCGCCGTGGGCGTAAAGACCGTTCTCATCAATCCCTACAACGCGATTGTAAAAAGCAACGGAACCAGTTTCGCCACACCTCTGTTAGCCGGCATGGCAGCCTGTCTGTGGTCCGCACTACCTGATAAAAACGCAATGCAGATACGCGATCTTATCATCCGGTCGGCAGACCATTACACCACTCCGGATCCCAACCACCAATCCGGCTATGGCATCCCAGACGCCTGGAAAGCCTATACAACGGGGTTGGAAGAGGGAATGGACATTGAGCATATCCGGGAGACAGAACCGGCGCGTAAGTTCATCCGCGGCAATCAGATTCTGATTTTCCGCCACGGACACATCTACAACCTCGCCGGACAACGCATCCGATAACGGAAGATACAAAAAAAAAGAGCAAGCTTACTGTATCGCACCGCTACAACCTCCTACCCTTGCTTCGGTCAAGACCTGGGGGAATTCAGAGGGAGCTGGTCGTACAGGACTTGCTCTAAATCGGCGACAAAGGTACTGCTTTTTTTTGACATACGCAAGTTTTTTGGCAAAAAAGTGCTGTTTTTTGCTATTTTAGCTGCTCAGAAGAGCAAAAACAGATGTTAGAAGACTTTATCATCCGACATATAAAGGCGCAACTGCCCTTTGAGCCGAACGAGGAGAAAGAGGCTTTGTTCAAGGTTCTGGGTCATTATCTGGTCTCCACCGATCCCGTGAAGGCTTTCATCCTCCGCGGATACGCCGGCACGGGCAAGACAAGTGTGGTATCCGCCCTCGTCCGCGCCATGCAGCAGCTGCAGCAGCAATGTGTGCTGCTCGCGCCTACCGGCAGGGCGGCGAAGGTGCTGTCGAAGTATTCGGGCTTTCCGGCTTTCACGATCCATAAGTATATCTACCGCCAGAACCGGCTGGGCGTGGAAGCCTTCTCGCTGGCAGACAACAAACACACCCACACCCTGTTCATCGTCGATGAGGGTTCCATGATCTCCGCCTCGCGGGATAACGCCACCTTCGGTTCGGGCAACCTCCTGGACGACCTCATCCGGTTCATCTATCAGGGGCAAGGATGCCATCTGCTGCTCCTGGGCGACAATGCCCAGCTGCCACCGGTAGGGAGCGAGGAGAGCCGTGCGCTGGACAAAGACTATATCGCCGGCTTCGGGCTCCATGTGGAGGATTTCACGCTTACGCAGGTAGCCCGTCAGGCACTGGACAGCGGTATTCTGAGCGAAGCCACCCGCTTGCGGCAAGCCTTGTCTGAGACAGAGCACTCCGGGAGCGGCGGGCCTTTCTCTGTCACGCCGGACGGAAAAGACATTATCCGATTGCAGGGAACGGAGGTAGTGGACCAACTGGAGCGCAGCTATCAGGAGGCGGGGGCGGAGGAGACACTGATCATCACCCGTTCGAACAAAGCCGCCAACCTGTACAACCAAGGCGTACGTGCGCGCATTCTATGGAAAGAAGACCAAGTCTCGTCCGGCGACAGACTGATGATCTCGAAGAACAACTACTACTGGACACAGGAGTACGAACAGCTGGATTTTCTGGCTAACGGTGACTTGGTGGAGATAGTACGGCTGCGTAACGAACATGAGATGTACGGCTACCGCTTTGCAGAGGCGAGTCTGAGACTCGTGGACTACGACTGGGAGATAGACGCCCTGCTCTGGATCGACACCCTCTTCACCGACTCCCCGGAAGCCAACTATGAGATGCAGAAGAAACTCTATGCCCTGATAGCGGAAGACTACCCGGAGATCAAAAACAGCAAGGAGCGGACAAAGAAGATCTTCGAGTCACCGTACTACAACGCCCTGCAGGTGCGGTTTGCCTATGCCGTCACCTGCCACAAGGCGCAAGGCGGACAATGGAGACATATCTACCTCGACCCCGGAACGGGGACTAATCCTGATATTTCGGCAACGGCGCAACTACGATGGCTGTACACCGCCCTCACCCGCGCCACCGAAAAATTGTACCTCTTACGATAAATTTGCACCTCTTACGGCAAAATTGCACCTCTTTGGGGTGCATTTTTCATTTTTATTTGCATATATGCAAAAGAAATCGTATCTTTGCACGCGGAATTGGTATGTAATAATTATTTATCAACAATACTTTAATTTTAACTAATAACAAAACAATGAAAATCAAACATCTACTATTTGCAGCACTTGCGATGGCAGGAGGTTTCATCATGACGGGTTGTCACTCGGACATTGACCTCCAAAACATCGACAGTTCTGCCGAATTGGAAATGGGTGTGGCATTGCCTGTCGGCAGCATGCACGCTACCATCGGTGATTTTCTCGGGGACGGACAAGTGAAGAACATCTATGTGGACTCGCTGGAGAACACCGGTGTGATCACATGGAAGGACACTTTCGACATTTCCCGTAACTATCACCCGCTGGATTTGAGTCAGTACATTTCCGAGACCAACCTCAACCTCAATGTGTACGACCAGTTGCAGGCACGCGGAATGATCGGTACTGACGGCAAAGTAACGGGTACCGGTGCTCCCGTCACCCTCGATTTCCCGATCACTCTCCGCCTCAAGGGTATTAACGAGTCCTCCAAACTGCAGGACGAGCGTCTGGACAGCGCGCTGATCGAGAATGCCAGTTTCACCTCTATCATCCGTCAGAACAACCTCCCTCTCCAATGGGACTGGATTGACCAAGTGACGCTGGATCTGGGTCCGCAGATCAACCGCCCGGCAGGCAACACCATGACGGTCTATAGCAGAGGCAACGGGTATGGCTACGGCGAGAATATCCCGACGGCAGTGAACGACTTCTCGATCTGCATGATGAAGAACCGCAACCCGAGCCAGTGGACACAGTACCTGAACAATGTGATCGACACCTGCGACTTCACGGTTCATTTCACCTTCACTATCCCTGCCGGAGAGAAAGTGGATGTACCGCAGAACTCCGGCTTCAGCTACAAACTCGGGGTTCAGTTCGTGGACTACAAGGCTGTCTGGGGTATGTTCTCACCGTCAACGGACATGTATGACGAGAGCGAGGAGGATTTCTCCGACAGCTGGGGAGACCTGGCGTTCCTCAAGACCGCCAAGGTACCGTTCGCCGAACCGAGAGTGGATGTCAATGTGACGACATATATCGCCGGCGCGATGGTTATGCACGGCGAATATCTCTACACAGAGGATATTGACGGCAACAAAGTCTATGCAGCCTTCACCCGCGACGGAAGACGCACTTATGACTATCACGCACTCAAGGGCGAATATCTGCCGCTCACCAGCCAGATAGGCGACTCGACCGACAAGATGAACTTCTTCTTCAGCAAGGCTGAGGACCACGGACAAATCGACCGTCTGGTGGCAAACATGCCGCAGAAGATCGGTTATAAGTTCCTGGTGGATTTTGACCAGACTCTCACCCCGCAGATCCGTCTGACCAAAAACACCTCGGTCAAGGTGAAAGCAACGGCTACCCTGCCGCTGATCTTCAACCAGGGCCTGTTCCTGTCCTATCAGGACACGGTGGATGTAGATCTCTCGAAAGCGGATATCGACTCCATTATCAATGACGTAGAGTATATCGACACCCTGAAGGCTACCGATCTCAAACTGGTGCTCAAAGCCTTCAACACCATTCCTGTGGACGTGAAGGCTTCGATCCGCTGCCTCGACGCTGCAGGAAACATGATCATGGACCCGGAGGATCCCACCAAGCCGTTCCTGATCGTGCCGGAAGACACCGTACGGATTGTAGCGCCCAAGTTCGAGTACCGGCTCAGCAACTGGGCTATGGTAGAGCCGGGACAGACCGTTATCATCGCTTCGGTCAACAAGAAGAGAGTGGACATCCTGCCGCTCATCAAGAAGATTGTTTACTATGCGCAGATAGACGACGAGTCGATGGCTAACGCCTACAAAGCCGGTAACTTCAATGTGCGTATTACCGAAGACGCCGGTCTCAAGATCGGTATCGGTCTGACGACCAAACTGGACGCCATATTCAATTTCAACAAAGATAACAAATAATTCAGGAGGACCGTAAAATGAAAAAGACAAAACTTTTCTTGAGCGCTGTCCTCATGATGACAGTTACCCTTACCGCCGGTGCACAACAGGTGAACACTCTCTATTACCTGGAGAACGCTCCCATGCGCCATACAATCAACCCGGCTTTCCAACCTGTCAGCCAGGGGTATATTAACTTCTCTCCGCTGGGCTGGACATCCATATCGGCGGGTAACAACTCGCTCACGTTGTCGGATCTGCTGTACGTCAATCCGCTGACGGGCAAGACCATTACCCCGCTCCATCCGGACGGTGACAAAGAGGCATTGCTCGGCGTCCTGCGCCGCTCCACCCTCTTTAACTCCGACGCAACCTTCGGCTTGATCAACATGGGATTCCGCATTAAAGAAGACGGATTCCTGACAATCGGTATTAACGAACGCGTCGATGCCGGTGTGTCACTCCCCAAACCGATGTTCGACTTCCTTTTGGGCGGCGGCATGCAGGACTTGGAGGGAGGCATGAACTATTTCGACCTCTCCCGTCTGGGCATTAACGCCTCGGTCTATACCGAAGTGGGCGTCGGCTACAGCCATAAGATCAACGACAAATGGTCGGTCGGTGGTAAACTCAAACTGCTGCTCGGAACAGCGTATATGGGTGTCAACTCCAAAGATCTGGGTATCGACGCTTCCACCGACGCATGGCGTCTGCATGGAGACCTGGATATCCAGATGGCGGGTCCGCTCAAGTTTGAGCAGCTGCCCAACGGCGACGGCATGCGCGTACGCGAATACTACGACAAACTTATGAAGGGCGAGGACGGCAAAGACCGTGACTGGAACCAACTGGTGGATCTCAACAACTGGCAGCAGTTCTTGGTGCCTTCGGGATATGGTGCAGCCATTGATCTCGGTTTCACATACAAACCCATCAAACAGTTGCAGATCTCGGCGGCTGTTACCGACCTGGGCTTCATCTACTGGAACAAATCCCGCCGCTACACCGCTTCGATGGACACGACCTATACCGGTGTAGGCGATTTTGAATACAACGATCCCGCCTTCCGCAACGAACAGGGCGATTTCGACTACAACCTTCTGCTCGATTCTGCCAAGAATGCCCTGATCGGACTCTCCGACGCAGCCGTTCTGCATGGCGGCAGCAAAGGGGCTGCACGTATGGTAACCGCCCGCCTGAATGTGGGTCTGGATGCCAACTTCTGGGACAACCGCGTAGGTATCGGCGTCATGTCCGCTACCAAGTTGCATAACGCACGCCTCTACGAAGAGGTGACGTTCGGTCTGGCTTTCCGGCCGGTCAACTGGTTTAATATCGCCGCTTCCTACTCGCTTCTGGACAACGGCAAATACAGCAATATCGGTGCCGGCATCGGATTCATGCCGTACGACGGTATTAACCTCACGCTTGCGATGGACTATATCCCCACCTCTTACGCTGCGATGGAGAACAACGGCAAACAGATGTATGTCATCCCCGACAAGGCGAAGATGGTCAATCTGGCAATGGGCTTCTCCATCTGCTGGGGTTCGAACAAGCGCGACAAAGACCACGACGGCGTATGGGACAAACTGGATATGTGTCCCAACACCCCGCGCGGCGTAGCAGTGGATAGCGTAGGCTGCCCGCTGGACGAAGACAAAGACGGTGTGCCTGACTACCTCGACAAGTGTATCGGTACTCCGGCTGCTGCCATCGGCTCTGTGGACGAGAACGGATGCCCGAAAGACAGCGACAAGGACGGTGTACCCGACTACCTCGACCGTTGTCCGGACACTCCGGCAGAAGCCATCGGCATGGTGGACAGCCTCGGTTGCCCGAAGGACAGCGACAAGGACGGTGTACCCGACTATCTTGACAAGTGTCCGGATTCGCCGGCAGAGGCTGCAGGTCATGTGGACAGCGTAGGTTGTCCGATGGACAGCGACGGCGACGGCGTATATGACTATCTGGACCGTTGCCCGAACACCCCGGCAGGCGCTACGGTGGACGAGAACGGATGCGAGAAAGACTCGGACGGCGACGGTGTACCTGACTGGCGCGACGAGTGTCCGAAGACCCCGGCTGCTGCCATCGGCATGGTGGACGAGAAGGGTTGTCCGATGGATAGCGACAAGGACGGTGTGCCCGACTACCTCGACAAGTGTCCGAACACCCCGGAAGGCGTAGCGGTTGACCAGAACGGATGCGAGAAAGACTCGGACGGCGACGGCGTGCCTGACTGGCGCGACGAGTGCCCCGGCACACCGGCGAAAGCACACGGCATGGTGGACGCCAAGGGTTGTCCGCTCGACACCGACGGTGACGGCGTAGCCGACTACCTCGACGAGTGTCCTACCGTTCCCGGCGTGAAAGCCAACAAGGGCTGCCCGGAGATCAAACGCGAGATCCGCCAACTGCTCAAGAAAGCAATGCAGGGTATCGAGTTCGAGACCGGCAAGTCACGGATCCTGCCTGTCTCCTATCCTATCCTGGACGAGATCGCCAAGCAGTTTATCGAGAACCCGAGCTTCGTCATCGAAGTACAAGGACACACCGACAACACCGGCAAGGCTGCACTCAACAAGGCCCTCTCGCAAGACCGTGCAGAGGCTGTCCGCAACTACCTCATCCAAAAGGGCGTACCGGCAGAGCGCATGACCGCCAAGGGCTACGGTCCCGACCGTCCTATCGCGGACAACAAGACCAAAGCCGGACGCGCCAAGAACCGCCGCGTAGAGTTTGATATCACCTTCGAGGAAGTCACCTACGAGACTATTCTTGACCACGCCGACCCCGTTGAGACGGAAAACAAGACCGAGGGAGAGGCAGCAAGTGAGAAATAAAACATTAATCTAAAAAACTGATAATTATGGGAAGAGCTTTTGAATACCGCAAAGCAACCAAACTGAAACGTTGGGGCCATATGGCTCGTACGTTTACCAAACTGGGTAAAGAGATCACCATCGCAGCACGCGATGGTGGTCCGGATCCCGACAGCAACCCCCGTCTGCGTACGCTCATCCAGCAGTGCAAGAAGGAGAACATGCCGAAAGAGAACATCGACCGCGCCATCAAGAAAGCGACCGACAAGTCCTCCGAAGGCTACAAAGAGATCAACTACGAAGGCTACGGACCTCACGGTATCGCCATCTTCGTGGAGACCGCTACCGACAACAACATGCGTACCGTAGCCAATGTCCGCTCCTACTTCACCAAGCACGGCGGATCGCTCGGCACACAGGGATGTCTGCAGTTCCTCTTCGACCGCAAGGCATGCTTCACCGTAACCATGAAAGAGGGCATTGACCTCGACGAACTGGAGCTGGAGCTGATCGACTTCGGCGTGGAAGAATTAGGTATCGACGAGGAGGAAGGCACCATCGTCATCTACGGCGATTTTGCACAGGCGAACGCCATGCAGAAGTACCTCGAGGAGAACGGATTCGAGATCCAGTCCTGCGAGTTTGTACGCATCCCGAACGACACCAAGGAACTCTCCGACGAGGACAAAGAGGCTGTACAGAAACTCATCGACCGCATCGAGGAAGACGAGGACGTACAGAATGTCTTCACCAACATGGCTTAATCCGTAGCTGAGAGTCAAAGATGATTTCGCAGTATTTTACATTGACAACCCGTCAGGCTGAGCAGTTTGCCCGGCTTGACGGGTTGTATCGTGACTGGAACAGCAAGATCAATGTCATCTCCCGCAAGGACATAGACCACCTCTATGACCACCATATACTCCATTCTCTCGCTATAGCCGAGGCACTGCGTTTTCAGCCGGGGACGGAGATCATCGATGTGGGCACGGGAGGCGGTTTCCCCGGCATCCCGCTGGCAATCCTTTTCCCCGAATGTCATTTCACGCTGCTGGACTCTGTCGGCAAGAAGATCAAGGTGGCTCAAGCGGTGGCGGATGCTGTCGGGCTGACCAATGTGGAGTGTGTCCAATCGCGCATCGAGGAGGAGAAGAGGCAGTACGACTTTGTGGTCTCGCGCGGGGTAATGCCCCTGCCGGACTTGGTCAGACTCACCCGGAAGAATATCTCCCGCACACAGCGCAACGCCATGCCTAACGGCTGGCTGATCCTCAAGGGAGGCAACCTACATGACGAACTCAACCCCTTCCGCAACCTTGCCGAAGTGACCCCCGTCAGCGAGTTCTTCAAAGACGAGTGGTTCAACGAGAAGTATATCATCTATCTCCCCTACACCGGAGGATAAACCATGACTGTCAAGACCTTCTATTTCAATCCCTTCAGAGAGTGCACCTATATCCTCTCGGACGAGGAGAAACGGGCACTGATCATCGATGCCGGGATGTACGACGAACGCGAGCAAGCGCGGTTTGCCGGATACATAGCCCGGGAGCAGCTGTGCCCCATCGCCCTCCTTATCACCCACTCCCACCCCGATCATATATGCGGTCTGGAGTGGCTCCAAGAGCAGTACGGCCTGCTTCCGCAAGCGCCCGAACGGCTCTCCGGGGCACTGGCTTCCAAAGGCTGGCAGAGCCCCGTGGAGGTGCTTCCCACCCCCGGACACAAAGAGGACTGCGTATGCTACTATCTGCCGGAAGAGAAGATCCTCTTCACCGGAGACACCCTCTTCCAAGAGTCGGTCGGACGCACGGATCTCGAAGGAGGAGACTACCGGCAACTCATCCGGTCGCTGCAGTCACTAATGCGGCTGGACGACGATATAACCATCTATCCGGGGCACGGCTATCCGTCCACCATCGGACATGAGAGAAAGTACAATCCGTTTTTAGTCAAGAGTTGAGAGCTAAGAGTATTATTATGGCATTGTTTCTGGTGCTGGTACTGCCGCTGGCGGCGGCTAAACCGACCAAAGAACAGAAACGCATCGCCCAACGGGATATACACATCCGCTTGGCGCAACTCTATATGGAACAAAACGACTTCGTCGATGCCTATGAGCATATGACTATCGCTCTGGAGAACGACCCACGTTGTGCCCCCTGCTATGCCATGCGCGGCGAGATAGCCATGGAACGGGAATACCTGCCTCTGGCTGCCGGCAACTACCGCCAAGCCTGCCTCTACGCACCCGACAGCGCCACCTATCATTTGGAATATGCGCGCGCGCTGATGTTTCTCGACAGCACCGGTTCAGCTGCCGTCCATCTGGAGCAGGCACTCCGGCTCAATCCCGACTTGCTGGAGGCGGAACGCCTCACAGCCCTGAACCTTTACCTGCAAGACGACTATCGCCACGCCATCGATACCCATTTGGCGTATATGCACCATTTCATGTTCGCCGAGCATTACGCTCCCGAACAGGAGGAGCTGTTTCTCACTATCCCCGATTCGCTGGCTAACGAATACCTGCTCCACCGCCTCGACTCGTGCGTCAGACACTCGGAGGGCGATATACAGAACATGTACCGCACCACGTTTACGAAAGTGCTCTATCAGGTGCTCGGCACCCGCCTTATCGACTGCTACCAACAGGGACGCTGGGCGGCGGCGCAACGCATCGTTGAGCGGCTGCAACAGACCGAACCTGCCGACTACTCGCTCTACCTCCTGCACGGACAATGCGCTTTCGAGCAAGAGCAGTTCAAGATCTCGGAGAGAGACTGGCTCTTTGCCGGAGAGAAAGACAGTACCCATGCCTCGATGGCTTACCACCTCTTGGGATGCCAGTACTACTACCAGAAACGCTACACCGAAGCCATCGAAGCCCTGGACGAGAGCATCCGCCATGACCGGACAAAGAATCCCCACGCCTATCTCTTCCGCGGCAGAAGCTATCTCGCACTGGGCGACACCCTCGTGGCGAACGAAGATTTTGAAACCATCCTGGAGGAAGACACCTCCTATTACAATAGTGTCCGCCAGTTTGCGCTCCTCTATCTGGGCGAAAGAGAAGAGGCGGTGAACTGGCAGGAGAACCTGCTCAGGACAGCCCCCAAGAGCGATATTTACTTCTCGGCTGCCTGTTTCTATGCCCTCTTGGGAGAGGACGAACAAGCCGGACGGATGCTCGACGAAGCCATAGCTGCCGGTTATCACAGCATGACATCCATCCGCTATAGTCCGGAACTAAGCCATATAAGACAACCATGAGAAAACTGTTTCTGCTGATATTACTGCTGCCTGTCAGCCTCTGGGGTTATGATTTCCAGGCGGGGCACCTCTTCTACACCGTGCTCAGCGACAGCACCGTCGAAGTCTGCTGCGAGCACCCCGGAGAGGTCGCGCTCTATGGCAGGCTGCGCAAACTGACCATCCCCTCCTCCGTCTGCCATGACAGCCTCTCCTATACCGTAGTCGGCATAGGCAAAAGAGCGTTTCACGACTGCCCCAAACTGCGGCGGATACGGTTGCCGGAGAGCCTCCTGTATATCGACAGCGCGGCATTCGAGGGCTTGTCTTCGCTCGACAGCGTCACCCTGCCCTCCCGCTTGGCACGCATCGCCGACAATGCCTTTCAGAACTGCACCACGCTCGGTTATATCGACCTGCCGGCTTCGACAGACTCGCTCGGGGAGAATGTGTTTATGGGTTGTACCAGACTACGCCGGCTAACCGTCGATCCCCTCAATGAGCGGTACGACAGCCCTAATGGGTGTAACGGAGTGGTAGAGCGCGCCACCGGCAAACTCTTCGCCACCTGCACACGCACCTCCATCCCCGACAAACTCAAAGAGATAGGTACACAGGCGTTTGCCTACCGCTCCAATATAGAGCAGGCACTCATCCCCGAAGGGGTGGAATGCATAGGCTATGCCGCTTTTGCCGGATGTATCGCCCTGGACACGGTATCCCTGCCCTCCACGCTCGACTCCCTCGGCGAATGGGCGTTCTACGGATGCCAGAGCCTGAGACATATAGCCCTGCCGGAGTCCCTGCAGACTATCCCATACAACTGCTTTGCCGAGTGCAACGACCTCAGGGAGATAGCCCTGCCCGAACGCTTGGACAGCCTTGCCAACCGGGCATTCTATTTCTCCGGCATACGAACCGCCAGACTGAACAGAGTGAGGGTTATAGGCGAACGGTGTTTTGCCGGATGCCGGTTCTTGAGAGCGGTCTATCTCTCCGGCGTGCCGGAGTTTATCGACCCCACCGCATTGGAGAACTGCCCGGCGCTGGAGGCAATCTACGTACCTGCCGGACAGCGCAAACGGGTACAGAAAATGCTCCCGAAGCCATTCCATAAGATCATTATAGAACATTAGCCGAGATGAGAAAAACCATACTTGTTATCATAGCCGCCATAGTGGCAATAGGAGCCGTAGTCGGGGGGATCGTGCTCCACCGGGTGACCTACCTGAGCTATCCCGAAGGCAAAGACCATATCGACTACCGCGATGTGCCCGATAATATCCTGCTCCGGGAGGTCTCTATCCCGGCGTCGGCTACGTATATAGCGCGGTACAGCTTCTATTTCTGCGAGTCGCTGCGCAAGGTACACATGCACGAGGGGATGGAGCAGATCGGCGCACGCGCTTTTGCCGGATGCCGGGGGTTGCGGGAGATCGAACTACCCTCTACCGTCTGGTATATAGGCGCAGGGGCGTTCCGCTTCTGCGACAATCTGCAGAAGGTGACCATGCCGCCCAAACTGGACTCTATACGCCACAACACCTTTGCTTACTGCTTCAAGCTGCACGAGTTCACGATGCCGGACAGCGTGACATATATCGGCACGAGTGCGTTTGACATGTGCGCCGAACTGAATAATATCGAACTGCCTTCCACGCTGGAGTATATCGGCGAGAGTGCCTTCTTCGACTGCGCTTCGCTGGACAGCATTATCATCCCCCAAAAGGTCAAAGTCCTGCGTCATATGACTTTCGGCAACTGCACCAACTTGCAGCATATCACGCTTTTAGGACGGCTGGACACAATCCACCCCATGGCATTACACAAGTGCGACAAGCTGCAGGAGATACGTATCCCAAAGGGCACCAAGTGGCATTACCGACGCGTGCTTGACCGCAACAATCTCTCCCAATACAAAGACCTCCTGCGCGAACAAAAAACCATTCACAGAAGACCCCTGCGCTGATAGAGTATAGAACACGGAAAAACCGCCCCGATGAGGTGACCCCAAAAAGTTGGACGGATTATTAAATCTATTTGACTTGATTTTGAAAGTGAGTTCGGTATTGTACCGGGCTCATTTTCAGTTTTAGTTTGATACGTTCGTTGTTGTAATACCTGATATACT
>ODAI012554389.1_pt1 | contig 17081 bp, 15 predicted proteins | sample 1539321 | NCBI WGS metagenome assembly ODAI01 (sample SAMN02144231, study PRJEB22623) | gut metagenome | biome: sheep rumen | host: Ovis aries | place: New Zealand | reverse complement strand
CGCTATACCCGCCTCTACCTTGCGCACTATGCTGGTAACGGACGTTTCGACAAGCCCTTCCTGCTTCCGCAGAAGGACCCCTCGCACAACGACCTGCGTCTCGAGTCCTACAATGTCCCCGATTTCATCCGTTCCGAGTCCCCGGTGCGCCAGAAAGAGATCTCCAAGCTGTTTGCGAAATGAAAAAGAACACCATCATACCCCTGCTGCTGTTTGCAGCCGTATTCTGCGTGAGCCAGTTCCTTCAGCCGTACTGGCTCACCAGGCTCGCAAACAACGGCCTTTTCCTCCTCACGCCTGACTGGCTGGGCGATGTCCTTCACGGGCCCCATCCCCTTTCGGAGCTGGTGGGCTCGTTCCTCGTCCAGTTCTACGACATCCCCGTTACCGGACCGCTTATCGTCGCGGCCGTCATAACCGTCATATACCTGTGCGAGGACGTTTTCCTCCGCAAATGCGGAGTGCCTTTCCATGCCCTCGTCAGCCTTCTCACGGCGCTTGCGTGCTGGTATTTCACTGCCCGGCTCGATTCCAACCTCCCCGCTGTGAGGGTGATGCTCGCCGCGGTGTTCCTCGGCCTTGTCTCGCTGCTCATCAAACGTCGCACCGCTCTGAAACAGCTGCGCTGGGAATTGCCTGCCGCACTGACGGCGCTGGCCCTTATGACCGCCGTTATGTGCATCGACGGCCGTGCAAGGGCGCAGGAGGCCATGGCAAGGGCCCAGGCAGGCATCCGCAAGCATGACTGGGACGGTGTGCTGAAGTTCGTCACTCCCGGACGTTGTACGGTGTATCCCGAGCTCATCCCCTATGCCGTCATGGCCCTCGGCGAGAAGGACATGCTGGCCGACAACCTCTTCAGGTATCCTGTCAGCAGCCTGGCCGATTTCGGGATGGAGGGGGACAATTCCCTCGAGGGATGCCTTTACAACAGCATCATGAACGAATGCCTGGGCGTGCCCAACGAGGCCATCCACCAGATATATCAGTATTCCTGCCATCTCCCGCATGGCATGAGCCACCTGGGGCTGGCCCAGCTTGCGCGTTACAGTGTCGAGGGAGGCAATTTCACGCTTGCGCGCAAATACGCCGGCATCCTCATGCACAATCCCCGGCTGAGGTCTTCCGCCAAGGGGCTCCTGCGCCGTATCGAGGGCGCGACCGACGTGGCTGACACCCTCGGACACTCCAGCTCCACGGCGCTTGTGATGACCAAGAGCCCGCAGCTAAACCTTGCCCAGATGAGCGTCAGCGGCATCAATTCCATGCACGCCGTCAACCGTTATCTCTGCTATATGCTGATGCAGGGCGATGTCCAGGGTTTCAGGCAGGCTTATGAAGCGGCCGACTGGGGCGGGCGCAGGGTTCCGCTGCATTACCAGGAGGCCCTGCTCCTTGCAGGAGCCGACCCCTCGTCCCTCAATGTCAGCGAGGACCGTCTCAAGCGCTTCTCCGATTTCATGATGGCGCTGGCAGGACAGCAGGGGCTTGGCTCGCTTGAGAACTCCGTCCGAGGCACTTACTGGGAGTATTATCTCAGGATCAAGGACAAGGAACTGTCCGCCGAAGACTCCGACGCTTCCTATCCTGCGTCGTAACCAGGCTATACAGATTCATAACTTTTTCATACAAAAAGATCTTTTTGTCAGAAAAGTATCTTTTTGTTGGCAATCTTAGCGGAAAACTTTTTTCGCTATGCTTGTCAATGTCATCGGAGCCAAATGCATCGGCATCGACGCCGTGCCGGTCACAGTCGAAGTGGACGTCGTCCAGGGCATCGGAATCCACCTTGTGGGCCTTGCCGATACCGCAGTCAAGGAGAGTCTTCTCCGTATAGTCACCGCCCTCCAGGCCCTGGAGTATAAAGTCCCGGGCAGAAAGATCGTCATCAATCTCGCGCCCGCCGACCTGCACAAGAGCGGGAGCGGCTACGACCTGCCCATCGCGATGGGCATCATCGCCGCTTCCGGGCAGGGCGCCTTTCCGGACCTTGGCCGTTTCCTCGTCATGGGAGAACTGGGGCTGGACGGGGCCGTGCGCGACATCGCCGGAGCCCTTCCGGTCGCGGACATGGCCCGCTCCAGGGGCATGGGCGCGTGCATCCTGCCCCTGTGCTCGGCGCTGGAGGCGGCCGAGTTCACGGATATCGACATCTACGGGGTGGAAACCCTCGCGGAGTGCGTGCGCATCCTGTCCGGGACCGAGGATTGTTCGGAGCTTCTGGTCCGCAACACCCGCCCTTGGCGCAAGCTCCAGCGCGAGCGGCAGCATATCCGTCCCGGCAGCTCCGGAGTGATGGACTTCGCCGACATCATCGGGCAGGAAGGAGCGAAGCGCGGGGTGGAGATCGCCGCTGCGGGCGGGCACAACCTCATAATGTTTTGGTTTTTATTTACAGGTGCAGTATATTTGCAGTAAATAATAGAAGGCAAACATGGAAGACGGACAACGGCAAAAATACGATTTTGGCAAGAATTGCGTTTGTGTGGGTAGAGTTTCAACGAGTTCTCAGAGTCAAACGGCTCAGATAGAAGATTTGAAGCAATACGCAAAGAGTTTGGGATATACCCATATTCAGCCCTTCTTCACAACAGAGAGTGGCTTTCTTGAGTACGATAATAAGTTAGGTTGGAATCTTGTTACAACCTTCTTTGAAACACATCCTGATTACAGGGTTCTGATTTGTCCTGAGATTAGTAGATTAAGCCGTAGGAAGTCCATTCTTAATAAAATCGAAGAGTATCTTGTCGAGCACAAGATTCAGTTGATAATAAAAGACATCAATTTCGTCCTGTTTAATGAGTGGGGAGAAATCCCTAACGGAAATGAACTTATCTTCTCGCTCTTTGCTTCACTTGCCGATTCTGAGATGCGTCAAAAGAAGGAGCGCTTCAGGAGGGTGTTGACGGATTATCGCAAGATGGGCTATTCTATTGGCGGTAAACGGTTATTTGGTTATGAACGATATTATGAGAGGAAAGACGGCAAGGATAGAAGCCGCTACAGAATTGATGAGGATGAAGCCGAACAAGTCCGCACTATCTATAAATGGTATGCTTATGGAATAGATGGTGATTTGTCTAAGACATCAACATACGAGATAACCAAGAAGTGCATTGAAGAAGGATTTAGCCATTATCTTCATTCAAAAAGAAATGTCACTAAGTGCCTGAAGGAAAGAGCCTATGTCGGCGAAAAGGAAACTCACAATAGGGTTCATAATGCAGAGTATTGGAGTTACCACAATCAGGACAAGCCCAAGTATATTGAAGGGAAGTCATTTATATGTACATATCCACCTATTATAGAAGCCGCACTTTACGATAAGGTTCAGCAAAGAATGGTGGAGAATAACTCAAAGTTGAAAGGAGGGAAACTGATAGATAAGAGTAGAAGTCATACTACAATACTATCAAAACTCATCAAATGTCCTGAATGCGGTACATATCTCCACGGAGAGTATCGTAAAAGGGTTGATAAAAGGCGTCCTAACCTTGGCGTTCGCTATTATTATACTTATAGATGTACCTATTCAAGAAGCAGTCTAAAAGGATGTGACTTCAAGCATATCTTAAGCATGCCACTGATGGATAGCGTTGTTTGGTCATACTGTAAGGCTGCTGCGTACCATATCTTGCGTTCAGAAGAAAAGAAGTCCACGATAGAGCAGATAGAAGAAATTGACAAGAAGATAGAGAACCTTAATTCCCGTATCAAGGAGTTCAATATAGATGCGAAGATAAAGGCAGAAGAAGCCATTCTAAGGGCTAAAATGGCTCGTTCGCATTCAGAAGACGCAGTGAATGAGGCAATATCAGCGTATGAGAATAATGTGGCGAATTTTGACAAGGAACTAAGTGGATACGAGAAAAGAATTCTTGAGTTAGAACAAGATAAGAGCAATATCCAAAGTAGCCGTTCATTCTTGGGTTCTATCGCCCAAAAAGACAGCATTTCAACTGATAAGAAAACGATTTCTCAGTATATTCATAGGTTAGTAGATAATGTTGAAATTGTCTTCTGCGATAAGTTCTACACGGTTATTCGCATTCATCTTAAAGGACACATTCCGTTCTACCGAGACGATGAGTATATCTGTCTCAAAAAGAGAACAACGCAGAGAATTGTTACCCTTATAGTACGCCCTTATGACAAGGAGGCGGAAGAAGCATTCATTAAATCTGCAAAGAAGACGATGGATGAGGAAGTCATTAAGAATAGCAGAGATATGCTCCTTGATAGTGTTCCAAGCAAAAACAATCTTCATTGGGATAAGAGAACTAATCAATTTGAATTAGAGGGTATTTACTTCTCTCTTGACGAGTTGTTTGAGCCCATTCCTGCCCGCAATGATGAGACAGTTATGGAACGGACAAGAAGAATAGTATTATCAACACTACCCATACATAGCAAAAAATTGGAGGTTGAGCGCCTTAAGTGTTACGAAGAAGACAAAAGGGAGTAGAGATTGATTTTGTTTATAGAATTATCAAAATCTATCACTATTTTTAGTCAAGGATGCTTGGATTGTTAGGCATTCTTGTTTTTTTGTTTCAGACTTGACTTTTTTCGTTCCTGCCATATATTTATGATAGAAACAATAGATAATAGCAGCCATATCGGGGTTCCGCACATTCCGTTATAGCCATATAATAGAAACTTTGCAAAGCCCTGCTTACCAAAATGCCGAAGTGCGGACAATCGGCGGTAGGTGGGGTTCTGCATAAATAACGAAGATAAAATGAAAACAAGATGTCCGCAAACACAAGCAATGACTTCACATTCACACTATGTGTCAGTCAGAAGGGCTATGGAACCAAGCCCACCAAGGAACAGGTTCCCACGATTACCTTTGAATCAAGGGCTTTAACTATTGAAGACGCACTACACTGTGCAACCGAAGGAAGGGCGTTCTGCTACTCCTTCACAACCGCCAAACAGGACGGTATCATAACTATCAAGGATAAGAAGGAAGCGAATTTCCTGTCAACCTCAACAATCATCTACGATTTTGACGATATGGAAGTCCCAATGCTTGACTACATTGAAACACTTCCATTTAAGCCGTCATTTGCCTACCCAACATACAGTGACGGGAAGAACGGATTCAGTCGTTTCAGGCTTGCCTATTCACTTGAAGACGATATCAAGAGCGTGAGCGATTTCAATGCCCTTTATCACGCTATAGCCAAAGCAAACGGCTTTGTCAAGGAAACAAAGGAACACGGCGGGTGGGATGTAAGAAATGTTGCTCAACTCTATTACGGAACCACCTCAACAGCATCTACCTATAACGGAAAGACAGTCTATTCCAAGGAAGAATTTGAGCCTTTTATTACAGCTTCAACAGAACAGCATCGGATTGCTTCATCCACCAAGGAAACGGACTACTCAAGATACGAATCAGCCGTCAATCCTGAGTTTCTTCAGGACTTCACACACCTTCCTCAGAAAGCCCTGTACACCAAGTACAGGGATATCTATTATAGCAACTATGAGCCGTCACTTTCAACCGCCCTGATATTGGACGAAAGCGAAATGTTCTATCGCTATCCTGACGATTATGTCTGTGTCTATCACAAGCGTCAGGGGAAGTACACGCTCAAGTGGGACATCGGCGAGGACAGGAAGAAGAAAATGTTCATCACGGCTCAGATTATGCTTTTCAACCTTCCTGAACTTACCATCGAGAACCTTCTGTACAATCTTAGGCTTGAGCGACAGTGGTACTACGACAACTCAGACGGGAAGATAAACAACGAGTTCCTTCTTCAGACTGCTATCAATGCCTACAACAAGCCATATCCCTTGGAACCATCTGAGCATCCTACCTTCTCCCTGAACAAGCCGTTTTGGGAAGGGCAGGGATATACAGCCAACCAAGCCAAAATGATAGTCAGACGGGAATTGGAGATACGGGAAGTACAAGCACGCTATAACCCTAAACTGACGACAACCGAGAACTACAGGATACTTAAGGAACAGGGAGTAAGGATAAGCCTCAGGACACTTCAAAGAATGGTGACAGGCGTCGACATTAAGATAATTAGTCCCAAGACAAGCCATACATATCTATCTTGTTGTCGTGATTCTGACACCATTCAGATACTTCAACTGATAGAGAAGAACGAGCGTATTACGCAGTCAGAGATAGCCGCAGCACTCAACCTTAGTCCTCGTACTGTCAAGCGTTACATGGACGCAATGAAGGGCGTTTACATTGAACGGGAAGGCAATAACCGTACAGGGCGTTGGGTTATCCTTCACCCTCTTCCATTGGAGCATCAGGAGCAAAGTGTTCTAAAACCCCGAAACAGGGCTAAACAACCATTTATTTCTCAAAGAGAAACTTGTTTTGCCTGATTTATTTTGATAGGTTTAAATCTAAAAGAAATCATTGTATTCATTCATCCTTCAGGAAAGAACCCCATTTGGAAAAGAAGAGGAGTATCCTTATATTTGTATCTCAAAATGATACTAATAACAACTTAATCTTGGGTATATGAAGAGGGTTCTTTATTCTGTTTTGCTCATTCTTGGTATGAGCGCTATGTTTTGTTCCTGTGAAAAAGAAGAAGGGGGCGTTTTTGGAACAGATAAAATTGGAACAAAGGATATTATTGGAAATTGGGCTCTTACTGATAATAACGAGATTTATTATTATTGGGAGTTCACCAAAGACGGTATCGTGAATTACTATGAGCTTGAATCTCCCAAAGGTTTTCGTCAGGTATACCATCATAATGATACACCTGCTTATTATGATAATGGGACATTATTCGTCCCATCTTCGTTTGAGTGGAGCCTTGAGATTAGTGGAGAGTATTCTGTTGACAATGGGCATGTGTATTATGACGGGACAAGTATTGGGAGTATTGAGAGAATCGGCAAGGATAAGTATCGTTTTGTCTCTGCTATTCTTGAAAGTGGCACTGTACAAAAAGTGAAAAAGTTTGAAACATATAGTATCATAGGTGGGAAAGATTTACTTGAAGGAAAGACTTGGGAATGTGATTATTTCGAGTATAATTTCAATAATAGAATTATAGATGAATGGGGTTATATGCCACAAACACTTCGTTTTAATAAGGGCATATTAGAAGTTGATGTTTGGGATGTAAAGGAGAAAAAGAATTATACGATAAATAATGACTTGATTTATTTCGACAATGGCGATATCGTCAAGATTCTAAAACTAACTAAAGACAACCTTGTTATTCAGTTTTTGGTTCGCAATGATATAACTGCTGACTATGAAAAAAAAGGTTGGATTTATGAACAGTTCCGTGGAGAGGATATCTATACATACGAGAACAATTGGCATGAAGCATGGTTTTGGTATTATAGCGGAGGAAAATTGATACCGTTATGGTGTTGCGACAAAGGTTATTACGACACGGCTTTTAGTTGCTTCCATTGAAATAAAATAGAGCGCCTTGGAACTCAATCCTTGGCGCTTCTTTTTTTCCATAAATGAAATCAACGATGAACACTCATTCACTATCGGAACTAAAAAAATACAATGAAACAGACATTGAATACAATCTCGCAGTGGGGACTACCCGCACTGCTTAAACGAAGCGAAAAACACGCTTTGGAGTGGGGCATTGAACGAGGGGCAGGTAATCAGTATTATCACCGTCAAATTGAAGACGGGTTCCTGTCTATGTCGGTGTCTTCAAAGACGGTTAAAAGGGCAATGAGAATTCTTGAACAAGTTATTTCACGGTTCTATGAAGCGGGATTTGCACTAACAGTCGAGCGCAACAGATATAGCACGCCTGCTTCCGCCGTAATCATTGACGGAGAAGTAGCACCTTTCCGTATAAGGGAGATACAGGTTAGCCATCCTAATAGGAAAGATAATTACCCTTCACGGATTCTTGTCCCTACAGGCAAGTTGGTGTTGGAATTATATGCGGGATATTTTGAGTTGAAGCCGTCAAAACTGTTTGCAGATACTGAATACACGAAGATAGAGGACAAGATAGATGATATTGTCCCATACCTGAATACGGCTATCAGGGAACTAAAGCAGATTCATTATCGGGAAGAAGAACAGAGAATTCAACGGGCGGAGGAAGCCCGCAAACAAAAGGAATACAAACAGTCATTGGAGGCTCGTGCCAATCAAGTCATGTCGATACTGAAGGATATCCGTCTCTATGAGAGAGCACGAATCATTCAAGACTATTGTGACAAAGTTGAGCCGCATGTAAAGTCCGAAACATATCTTAAAAAGATTGAACTTGCACGGCTCTATGCAGATTGGATAAACCCCACGGTAGATTATGTTGACGAGTTATCCCAACTATACTCAAAATCAGAATTATGGGACTAATCCATCTATTGTGTGAAAAATGACGAAAAAACCGTTCATTGAACAATAAATATGGGCACTGCGTTTCGTTTGTACTGAATATCTTGTCAGGACAAACCAATAAACTCTTATCATTATGAAGATTACAGTTCAAGACGGGAATTACTTCTACATTGCAGATTTTACCGTCAATGACAAAATTGATGGTGGATTCGTGGAAGAATACTATGCTGAACCCGATGAAGTCATTAGTGCCGTTATCCACCTGCTTGGATGCGCGTATGGTGCGAGCAAGATTCAAAAAGCCCTAATGAAAGAATTCGGACAGCAGCAAGAGTAAAAACTAACAGTCCAAGTATCCCTTTTAAGCCTAACAACTATTTATTGATAAATAGGTTAGGCAATGAACAGAAAGTATTATTTAGATGAGAATTGGCTTCCAATAAAGGGATACGAAGGACAGTATGAAATTAGCAATTACGGGCGTGTGAGAAGCCTCAACTATCGCAAGAAAGGTGATAGTAAGATACTACAGACGCACGCTCGTATTGGCTATTATGTCAAGGTGGGGCTTAGGAAAGGAGATAAGGTGAAGTATTACAGGATACACAGGCTTGTCGCTATTGCCTTCCTTCCACCACCACAGGAAGGGCAGACACAGGTAGAGCACATCAACTGCGACAAGCACGATAATAGAGTTCAGAATTTACGATGGTGCAGCCCCAAGGGCAATATGGCAAATCCATTGACACGCTATCACCTGTCCATTAGCCACAAGTTCCCAAGCTCTGAAGTAAGAGCACGGTATTCCGCAGGACAGAAACGGCGTTTTGCAAGGGAGAGGGCAACAAAAACGGGAAGGTATGCACCCTCCCGCCAATGATAGATTTTGATAAATAAGAAAAAAAAAGCAATCAGAGATATTTCTTTAGTTTTTGCAGCGTCCCAAGAGATGTTCCTGTCAACTGTCGAACATTCCGCATTGAGATACCCTTTCGCATCAGGCTCAGTTCCTTGGAGTATTCTTCCCTGTAAGCATCTTCAGACTTTTGATAGCCTTGTCTGCCAAGCCGCAATTCAGGGTTTTCTTTTCTACGCTTCAGATAGTCTTCATACCCTGCCTTCATCCTGTAGCGGATAAGATTGCGTTCATAAGAACTGATTTCAAGGCAGATTGTCAAGATAAGGCGGGCAATCGGATTCACTTCACCTGTAGGGAGCAGCGTTTCAATGTTATAGTTTGCAAGGTACAGGTTTACCTTGTGCTCGTTAAGAATTTCTATCGTCTTTAGGGCTTCCAATGTATCCCTTCCGATACGGCTGATTTCCGTAGCCACAACCCTGTCCACCTGATTGTTCTGCACGAAGTCAAGGAGTGCTACAATTTCCTTTCTTTCCTCGTTTTTCTTGGCCCCACTGACTTTATTGGCAAATACCTTCACTATCTCCCATCCCTTGCGTTCACACAGTTCTGTGAGCGTGTTATGCTGATATTCGTAGTCCTGAGCGTTTGTGCTCACCCTAAGAAGTAATGCTACCTTCTCCATATCCTTATTTACTTGAGATTCCGTAATCCTTTTTCACCCTGTTAGCGTAGTCAGGACACTTCTCAACCATTGAATCAATCACTGTTACCAAGTTGTCAGCATAGATACCTTCCTGCTTTTCCTTCACTGTGCCGTCTCGATTGATTGTGCGGACTATGAATAAGTCCCATTCCTCATCATACACCACTTCAACCTTCCCTTTGTGGAGATAGCCATTAACGAAGAACCCAAGCCCGTTCTCAATAGCATAGGCACTGTGGAACCCCCAAGAGAACATAATCATAAGTTCTGTCCTCAAGATACCGAGTATGTATTTTGCCATTGTCATAGCCCTTCCCAAATTAGTTCTTCTATTGCCGTTTCAATGTCCCCACAGAACATCCCCTGATACTCACCGTCTTCGTCATATACCTCCCAATCAAAGCCGTTGGTGTAGGAGATAAGAGTAAGCGTTCCAACCGCTCTTTTCATTGTTTTTGAGTTTATGGGAGGGCTGTTACACCCTCCCTGAATAAGCATTTAGGACAGGACTGCGAGGATGTTTTCCCACCTAAAGGAGCGAAAACCGCCCTTCTCCATGTCCCAATAGCAGGTGCAGCCGTGATTTTCAGGGGAGGTTCCTCTGCCGTTGATATGCTTACCACAGAGGGCAGGATTAAGGCTGCCCAAGGCTTCCCTTACCTCCTGAGGCTTTCCCTGCTTTGCCACTTTAAGGTACAGGAAATGACATCCGTTTGTGGAACGCATCTGACGCTTTGCTTCTTCAATAAGAAGAGCCTTAGACATACCCATAAGGGAAGAACCCGTCTTACGAGCAATAGCGTTGATATGAGTTGCAACAAGAGCGTTGTTGGTAGCGGTAGTAATGATAGTACTCATAATAGTTATTATTAAGAAGTTAAACATTATAATTCTTAGTCACCATAATATCCTGTTATGGAATAATAGATGCTTCCATTGTAAGTGGCTGTCCTACGGGCATTCTCCAAACGAGCTTTTGCGTCTTCAACCCTCTTTGCTTCACGCAGGTTAAGGGAGGCAGCGTAAGAGAGAGCATCCTCAGGGCGAGCGAAACACATATCCATAACCTGCTCTGTACCCTCAATGTGATAAACCATCCAACCATAAGCATAGGGCTTGGTGAAGTAAATGTAAGAGTTGATGTCGTTGTAGTTCATTGTCCTATCCTTTTCTTGACACAAAGATATGACAAATATCCGACATTTGCAATAGTTTATATGACTTTTTTCAGATATTTGCAATATTTTTTTACATTTGTAGATAACCAAAAAGATGTAAGAATGAAAATTGGACAAAGTGTTATCATCTTGACGATGAAAGATACAGGGCTTTCCTATGTGTTTGGTTCCCTGTCTGCAATCTATGGTATGTTCAGTAATGACGAACTTGATATCACTTATTCTGCTCTGAGGAATGCTGTTGGCAAATTCGTCAAGGGCAATCACATTGACGAAAACGAGCCGTTTGCTCAGGTAATCTACGATACCAAGAGGAGCCTTTTCTCACTTCAACGAGCCCCTTTATGTCTATTGGAGCGGGAGAAGAAAGCAGAATAATGACGATTGTATCAAGTACTTCTGATATTTTTTACTATATTGTGCCCTATTGATATTCCAACCTTTCTATAGAATAACAGGAGTGCCGTTTAGAATAAACCTACAAAACCTTTTTTATGAAACGCTTGTTTCCTTTTTTGATTGCTGCTTTCTTTATTACTTTTTCCTATGAGGCTTCTTCGCAGATAAACATAGGAAGGACAGGAAAAGTGGCTGTGTCAGTTAAAACTTCCTATGTTGCAAATCCGTCTCAATTACTCACAAACACAGAGAATTGGCGACGCACTGTTACGAAGACAGTTATGTATAATCCGACAGATAGTGGTTCAGTCTATATTCTGTCACTTGACACCTTCAGCACTCTTGATAAGCCTATGACGGTTTATCTTGGTAAAACCGAAGAATCCGCCTTGTTGTCCCTACAAGATATTGAAAGTCTTTTGCACGAGGAAGATGCCGCCACATTTGAAATACCCATAATTGGGGGAAAGGCAACAGTATCTGTAAGTAATAAACCGATGCAAAACAGGTATTACAATGCTTTATCCATAACAGGCGAGGAATATGTTGGCGAAGTCCGAATCACAAGGGACGAGGCTCAACAATTAATAAAGAAGTTTGAGAAGTATTCTAAGGAAAAATAGTTTAACGGGCGGAACGCCTTTTTTACTGAAAAAAAGAGATAATTGATGCTTTGGCGATGCCGAAGCATCTTTTTTTTTCTATGAATTAAAAAATGACTATTTTTGATAACTAATAACTGAAAAAGTATCATTCCCATATATGAAGACATTCCAAGATATCCTGAGGGAGTTCCGTCAAGGTTCCGCCTCAGAACGGGAGAAAGGTGGCAAGTTTGAACGGTTGATGAGGGGTTATCTCCTGACTTCGCCTATATACGCCAAAACACTGAAAACGGTATGGATGTGGCATGATTTCCCGTTCCGCAGTCAGTTTGGTGGAAGCGACTTGGGAATTGACTTGGTGGCTCAGTCCTATGAGGGCGAGTTTTGGGCAATCCAATGCAAGTGCTACCTTGACGGCACAGCCATAGATAAGGCAGAGGTAGATAGTTTCCTTTCCACTTCGGGCAAATCATTCTTTACGGATGCAAGGCAGGTACATTTCGCTCATCGCCTATGGATAAGCACCACTAACAAGTGGGGCAGCAATGCGGAAGAGACAATCTTGCGTCAAACCCCTCCTGTAAACCGAATCGGACTATACGATTTGGAAAACGATGGTGTTGATTGGGAGAAATTGGCTCAAGGTATCTTTGGAGATGGTTCAAGGCAGAAACCATTTGAAGTCCGAGAACACCAACAGAAGGCTTTGGACAATGCCAAGGAATACTTCCAAACTCACGACAGAGGCAAAATGATTATGGCTTGCGGTACGGGCAAGACATTCACTTCCTTGAGGCTTGCCGAACAGGAGACAGGAGGGAAAGGCTTGGTTCTGTTCTTGGTTCCCTCCATTGCCCTGTTAGGACAGATGCTCAGGGAATGGAGTGCTCAGGCAATCAATCCAATCTATCCTATATGCGTCTGTAGCGATGCGGGGGTAACGAAGAAAACAACGCAGAATGAGGACGAATCCTATTCTACAGTTGATTTGGCTCTACCCGCATCCACGAGTGTAAGCGAAATCGTTGACAGGCTCCGTTACGCTCAAGAAAACAACACGGATGGAATGACGGTGGTGTTTTCCACCTATCAGTCAATACAGGTGATTTCTGACGCTCAGAAACGCATTCTCGCAGGTGACAAGAACAGCCTGTTTGCCAAAGAGAATGATGAGTATGGAATTTTTGACTTGGTGGTGTGTGACGAGGCACATAGAACCACGGGAGTGACGCTAAAGGGAGATGCAGACAGTAATTTCGTTAGGGTTCATTACAATGAGTTCATAAAGGCAAAGAAGCGTGTCTATATGACTGCTACGCCACGCCTTTACACTGACGAAGCAAAGAGCAAGGCAGACAGGGCTGAGGCTATCCTGTGCTCTATGGATGATAAGAACCTGTACGGTGAAGAGTTCTATAAGATAGGGTTCGGTGAAGCCGTTGACAAGGGGCTTTTGTCCGATTATAAAGTGCTTATCCTGACAATCAATGATGAGAACATATCTCCTACCCTGAGGAACTACCTAACCGATGAAAACGGTGAGGTGAATGCCGATGATGGTGGAAAGATTGTCGGTTGTATCAATGCTCTGTCAAAGAAGATTATCGGTGATGCTCAGGATATCTTGAAGACGGACGCAGAACCGATGAAGAAAGCCGTTGCATTCTGCTCCAATATCAAGGCTTCCAAGGCTACAACTGACTTGCTTAACAACTGTAAGGACAAGTATCTTGCTGATATGACAGAAGAAGAGCGGAAGGGCATTGTTGATGTGATAGCCAAACACATTGACGGGGCAATGTCGGCTCCTGTAAGAGAAGAGAAACTGGCATGGTTGAAGGCGGCAGAGGAAGACAATGAATGCCGTATCCTTACGAATGTACGGTGTTTGAGCGAAGGCGTTGATGTCCCGTCTTTGGATGCTGTTCTTTTCCTTTCTCCGAGGAATTCACAGGTTGATGTGGTTCAGTCCGTGGGACGAGTTATGAGGACTGCAACGGGCAAGAAATACGGGTACATTATAATTCCTGTTGTCATTCCGCCTGAGATGGATGCTAATGAGGCAATGGAGAAGAGTGACAGGTTCAAGGTGGTGTGGACGGTTTTGAATGCTCTCAGGGCACACGATGACAGGTTTGAAGCAACCGTCAATAAGATTGAGTTGAACAAGAAGAAGCCTAAGCAGGTACTTATTGGAGGTGTCAGTGGATTTGGAAGCGGTGACGGATGGGAGTATTCCAATGCAGGTGTCCTGAATGACAATAGCGAACTGTACAAACAGTTGGAACTTGAGTTTGAAGAACTGTCCAATACTTTCTACGCCAAAATGGTTCAGAAGGTTGGTGACAAGCGTTATTGGGAGCAATGGGCAGGTGATGTAGCAAAGATTGCTGAAGCCCATATAGAGCGTATTAAGCGTTTGATTGCCGAGGAGGGCAAGCCGAAGAAAGAATTTGAGCGGTTCATAAAGGGTTTGCGAAAGAACATCAATCCTTCCATTTCTGAGGGAGAGGCTATTGAGATGCTTTCACAGCATATCATTACCAAGCCTGTATTTGAAGCCCTGTTTGATAACTATTCCTTTGTTGGCAGCAATCCTATTTCCAAGTCAATGCAGAAGGTTCTTGACTTGATAGAGGAGCATACCCCCGAAGAAGAGAATGCGAAGTTGGATGCGTTCTATGATTCCGTTCGCATAAGGGCTAAAGGCATAGACAATGCTGAATCCAAGCAGAAGGTTATCGTTGAACTGTACGATAAGTTCTTCAAAGCAGCGTTCCCGAAGGTGGTGGAGAAGTTGGGTATCGTCTATACCCCTGTGGAAGTGGTTGACTATATTGTGAAGTCCGTTGCTTGGATTCTGAAGAATGAATTTGACAGGGATATCTCCGATGAGAATGTCCATGTGCTTGACCCGTTCACGGGTACAGGAACATTCATTACTCGGCTCCTTCAGAGTGGCGTAATCAGTAAGGAGGCATTGGCAAGGAAGTACGATAGTGAGATACACGCTAATGAGATTGTCCTTCTTGCCTACTACATTGCAAGTATCAATATCGAGAATGTCTTCCACGATATACAGGGAGAGGATGAAGGCTATAAATCTTTCAATGGTATCTGCCTTACTGATACCTTCCAACTTGGTGAAGAATCAAATGAAGAAAACCTGTATTCCGATGTGTTCCCTCATAACTCTAAGCGTGTACAGGAACAGAAGAGGAAGCCGATTACGGTGATTATTGGCAATCCGCCCTATTCTGTTGGACAAAAATCCGCCAATGATAACGCTCAGAATCAAACATATCCTTCACTTGAGGCAAGGATTGCAGAAACATACGCGGGAAAATCAGAGGCAAATAACAAAAACTCAGTTTACGATAGCTACATTAAGGCTTTTCGATGGGCTACAGATAGACTTCCTAAGGATGGCGGAGTAATCGGCTTTGTCACAAATGGAGCATGGCTTGATGGAAATGCACAAGATGGGTTTAGGAAGTGTCTTGAGAAAGAGTTTTCAAGTATCTATGTGTTTAACTTGAGAGGGAACTGCCGTACACAGGGTGAATTGCGTAGGAAGGAAGCAGGGAATGTGTTCGGATTAGGTTCCCGTACACCGATTGCAATTACCATTCTTGTAAAGAAGACAGTTTTTGGTAATCAAAAAGCCAAAATCTACTACCACGATATTGGGGATTATTTGACACGGGAGGACAAACTGAGGATTGTTAAGTCATTCGGTTCCATTACTAACCCCGCAATGGATTGGAAGGTTCTTGAACCAAATGAGCACGGTGATTGGATAAACCACAGGAATGAAGCATTCTCTTCTTTCATAGCTATTGGCGATAAAGATAATAAGTTAAATAAGGAGACATTCTTTGTTCCGTATTACTCAAATGGCTTGAAAACGCAGAGAGATGGTTGGGCATACAATTCATCTCTTAAAACAGTCAAAGAAAAAGCCGAAGAGCAGATTGACTTCTATAATGCACAAAGGATAGCATTGAACGATGGCTCTATCAAACAAGTAGAGTATGATACGCCAAAGATATCTTGGACTTCCGCTGTCTTGAATGATGCTAAGAATAATAAAGAATACGCTTTTCAAGATGTTGATTATAGAACAGTGTTATATCGTCCTTTCTTTAAGCAACATGTTTTATTCTATAAGCCACTAAATGAGCGAACTTATCAAATCCCGAAGTCATTCCCAACCAAAGAGCATGATAATTTGGTGATAACGGTATCGGGCATTGGTTCCACAAAAGAATTATCTGTTATTATTACTAATCTTATCCCTGATGTCCAACTTCAGTTCAATGGGCAATCATTCCCCTTGTATTGGTACGATGAATCCACGGCTGACATTGCAGACTTGTTCAATCAGGCGGCAGAACAGGATGTGATGGACAGGTATATACGCAGGGACGGCATTTCTGATTGGATTTTGAGGGAGTGTAAGCAGCGCTACGGGAACAAGGTGACAAAGGAGGATATCTTCTACTATGTGTACGGAATTCTCCACAGCCCTGAATACAGGACAACCTTTGAGGCTGACTTGAAGAAGATGCTGCCACGCCTCCCTTTGGTGGATAAGCCTGACGAATTCATGGCGTTCAGTCAAGCAGGACGAAAACTTGCAGATTTGCACTTGAACTACGAAACAGTTGAGCCGTATAAGGGTGTGAATGTAGATATAAAGTCCAATAACCCTTGCTACGAGGTGGAGAAGATGCGATTTGGTAAGATTGACAGTAAGACTGCTGACAAGTCCGTTATCTTCTACAACAATCAGATAACCATCTCCAACATCCCTTTGGAGGCGTATGACTATGTAGTGAATGGAAAGAGTGCTCTTGAGTGGATAATGGAGCGTTATCAGATTACCACCGATTCCAAGAGTGGAATAACAAACAATCCGAATGATTGGAGCCGTGAGCACGGTGATGAGAAATATATCTTCAACCTTGTTCTCAGGATTATCACTGTCAGTATAGAGACGATGAAGATT
>ODAI010918282.1_pt1 | contig 17081 bp, 6 predicted proteins | sample 1539321 | NCBI WGS metagenome assembly ODAI01 (sample SAMN02144231, study PRJEB22623) | gut metagenome | biome: sheep rumen | host: Ovis aries | place: New Zealand | reverse complement strand
TTGAAAATGAAGCCGACTACTATTTAGTAGTTTTATTTAAACGAAAAAAAGATCAAATAGATAATAAATTTTCATATAGAATAAATTCTGTTGAATGGAATTACAACATATCAATAAAAGATTTTTATATTTTCAAGAAGGAAGATCTTGATAAATATAAAGATGAAATTATAGCATTATCTGAATTATATAATGCAAGAGCTTATATATTCCTTCAAAGAAAAAATTATAAAGAAACATATAAGTATACTTTAAAGTATTTTAGTGAAATATTAATTAATGATAAGTGGGAAGGTGAAGTAGATATAATGCATAATGCATCTGTTGATAATTATGTAGATACAAAACGAAGATATCTTATTGATTTAGATACAGAATATTTTCCACTTAAAGATGATTTAATTAATTTTGTATTAAGATATAATGATGATTATTTAGTATTACCAAGCGTAACAGGAGAACATATTATATGTGATAATATAAATGAATTTGAATTTACTTCGAAATATCCTGCAATTTTCTTGCATACAAATAAACCATCAATTTTATATTACAATACAAAAAGAGATGAATAAAGCAGTTACAGAATCCTCCTGTAGCTGCTTAGTTTTTCCTTAGCATCAGCTAAGATTAGCAATCCATATAATCTATAAGAACCTTTGTAATTATTGTCCAAATGAATGTAAATGATGTGATATTGCTTCATTATTAATTAAGAACATAGTATCATTACATTCATTAATTATTTTTTGAGCAGCCATACACATTTCTCTAAGATACATTAAATCAAGACTATATTGAGAAGAATATATTTCATATCCTTCGTTTTCTCTATTATTAACTGCATCTGATGAAGCAAGTTTGGAATAGTTCAAACATAAATTATTTACTTGGTCCTTAATATTTGCAAGTTTTAAATTATTTATTAAATCTTTATAATTTCCAACTCCAACTTGTTCAGCCATAGTAATCATTCAATTAATTTATATATAAAAATAAAATAAAGAAGGTACAGTTTCACAACTATACCTTCTTAACAAATAAATATACTTTATAAAATATTAATTAGATTTTATAATCGTTTCTGTCAAACTTATCTTTTTCTTTCCAACCTGCTTCTAAACAGTTTGAAATATGTTTTGACATAGCGATATAAAATTCTTTTAATTCATTTATAGTATCAAATGAATAATAAACAGGTTTACCATTCTTTGCGAATTTAAATACTACAGGTAAATTTTCTCCTTCTGTTGATACAGCTAAATCAAATGCATTTTTATAATTCATTTGATTTTCTTTAGAAAGATAAACAGAATTTCCTTTCCATTTAAATGCGTTAGTAATTAAGTTTACTGTTTTATTATCAATTATTTCAAAGATTGTTTTTTCAATTAAACCTACAGTTGGTTTAGAATTGAATACAATACTTTGCCAAGTAGCATTACCAGTTGGAATCATTCTACCAGTACTTACATATCTGCTATTCTTTAATATAACTTCTTCTTCAGTTAAATTAACCTTATTGAAGCTAATTAAATATTTACCATCTGCTAATACTGAAATAGGAACAAATTCTTCAACTTTTCCAAAATTATTAAATACATTCATTTCAATAATTAAAATATATATTTATTAAACTGTTTTAACAAATGGTAAAACACGGATTTTCTTATTTGCAGCAACATTAGCTCCATTCATTGCAGCTATTGTTCTAGCATTTGTAATTTGACCGATAGGTTGCTGTCCACCTTCACCATCCTCAAGTCTGAATGCGCTTGTTAATACAAATGTATCATCAGCGGTAGGATATGAAGAAGAAGTAACAAGCCAAATGTAATCATTATGATTTGTCCAAATATTAGAATCACCAGGTAAATTACCACTTCTGAAGTTAATTTCAATTTCCTCGAATGAAAGAATATTTCCGTAAACTTCATTATCAAGTGTCTTTAAGTAAGCAACAACTAAGTCATATTGGTTGATGAAACTTGTATCAGAACCGATAGCAGCAACAAGTTCATTATATGTAGGAATATATAAATTAACTCTGTCATTGTTAGCGAATTTCTCCCACATAATCTTAACATTAGAATTCTGCCATCCGCTTGCTTTACTTAAGTATTGATTTACCCAGTATTCAGTATTCTTATAACCATCAAATATCTTAAGAGTATTTGTATATGTGTAAGCACTGATATGACCAAGTGAAGAAGCTCCGGTAGGGAAGAATCCATCATATGCACCATAGAATGTTTCAGGTCTTAAGTATAAGAACATTGGCTTACCATCAAGAACATGACCGAAACCAATAAACTTAACATTAGCATTCTTAGCAATTGATAATGTTGATTCTGATGATGCATCAAGTGTATCAGGTAATTCATAATAGTTAGAATTTTCATCTACAAGATAATAACCACTTCCTAACTTAGTATATGTATTTGCTGCAGATACTGAATAATGAACTGTAATACTGAAGTTAACAGTCTTTTCAACTTCATTACCGTTTCCAGGTGTAGCATCAACATCGTAGTTAATCTTATATTGACCAGATAATGTTACTGTATCTGCGAAGTTCTTAACTGCAGGAATCTTAATTCTTAATGTATCATTACCATGAGCACCAGCTACAACTTCTTCGTCTAAATCAATAAGAGTACTACCACTCTTTTCAATACCACTTAAAATGTTAATTGAATATGTTTCAGTAGGTTCCTTTTCAACATAAGTATTGGTGTTATTATCAATAACTTTTGTCTTTTCAGCAATTAACTTAAAGTAAAGATATTCTGAAGAACCTTCAATTAATTTAACATATGATGCACCAGTTTCTGCAGGATATGTACCCTGATTATGTACAAGATATACATCAGCTGAATTACTTGAAGCACCTGTTGTAATATATTTATCTGGGTCTCCATTTTCATAATCCTGTACACAAAGATTAATCTTATCAGGATATATGATTGCTGAAATAAGGTCTACAGTAAATGATACTGGGTGAAGTTTACTTATATCAAACTTGTTATAGAAGTTCAATGTTACTAAGTCAGCTCTTGTGAATGATTCAAATGTATTGTTAGGGTTAGAAATTGTTACTGTAAATTCGTAACCGTCTTCTGTTTCTGAAAGTTCAGAAATATTAACATTTCTATAACCTTCACCAATATGAGTATCATCTGTTAATTCATAATCAGTAATAGGAACATTAAATGTACCACCACCGAGAGCACTTAACTTAACGTTAAACTTATGAACACCAGTTCTATTTATTTCATATTCTCCGTTATTCTCAATTACTTCATTATGAGAATCAGTTAATGTAACTGTTGAAGCATAAATTGGAATAACATTGATTGTAATATCTTTAGATACACTATTTCTTGTTTGGTCAGTCTTAAATGTTACAGTTATCTGTGCTACTGTATTAATTTCATCTTCAGGCATTACAGCTCTGAAATCAATAAATAAGTACTGACCATTTAATCTGTAGTTATCAGAATCAATGATTACATTTGCAGCATATGCAGCATTTGAGTAATCTACTGTTACTGATTCTACAGGAGCATTTGTAGATGCACCTAAGTCAAGTTTAATAGTGTGAGTTTCTTCATCAGATACTGATACGGTATTTGTATATACATCGTCTACATAAACTGTAACATTAGCATTTACAGGAATTACTCTATTAACAGTCATAACATAAACGTTAGAATCCTTATCGTATTCGTAGCTGCTTGGTAATACAGGTTCATTATCAACAAATTCAACACTTGTAATTGCGAACATTGCGTTAGCGTTGCTATATTGACCTGAGTCAGTAGCTGTTAATACTGCATTTCCATAAGAATCTGTTGTTAATCTTACACCAGCTTCAGCACAGATATAATCTGCTCCAGAATGAGTAATTGTTAACTTATATCCTCTATTAAGTGTTGTATTATAACCCCAACCAGATAATACATATTTATATGTCTTACCGTCATTAGGGAATCTTGTTGCTTTAGCCTTAAATACATCACCTCTGATAATTTCATAAGGAGTTACATGTAATGAACTGATTTGTGATGCACAGTATGCATCTAATGCAGAATCACCAAATGTATATTCCTTAGCATCAGTATCACTTGTAGGCTGGTAGAAAATGTTATCACCAGTTGTAATTACTAATGCATTACCAGGAGTAAATACCTTTTCACCGAAGTACTTAATAATTCTGTTATATTCTTCAAGGGTGATTGATTCAGCACCATCTTCAGAAATAACCTTTACAGTACCTGTGAAGTTATGTAATGTAAATGTAGGAACTGGATTATCATTAATATCAAATCCATATACAAATTCAATTAATTCAGATACCTTAATATCTTTCCAGTTAATCTTAGTAAGTGTAAGATTACATGTCTTAGGAGAAATAGCAGGAGTTGCATTAAGAAGTTCTGACTTCCAGTCAAATACGAATTTCTTAGTATCAAGACCTGTTACATTATTAAATATAACTGAACCTAAACGAATTGTAGGTTTTACATTAAAGATAGCTTTACTTTCTTCAGTGTACTTAAATGCGTCAGCATTTCTGTATGCACCGCTTAATGTAATTTCACCAGTTTCTTCATCGATTGTTTCGTTATAAGGTAATTTGTCATCCTCACCTTGGTATACTGGATATTCACTTACAGGTTGTCTTAAAAATGTAACATTATTTAATGAAAGTGTCTGAAGAGCAAGAATAGTACTTAATGTCTTTGTTTCCCAAACAGGTTGATTGTTTTCATCAAACATTAATGAACCATCATCATTTTTTGCTTGTACAGGATTACCATTTTCATCAGTTACATAAACTTTACCACTTGCAGAAGCAGCAACTGAAGGAAGTGATACTTCATATAATGTTACACCAGATGCAGGTTCAAATACTGTGCAAGCAGAATTATCAGCTCTAAATCTGTGTAAGTTAGGAAGTAATGTTACTGAAGGAGATGCAGTAAGCATTGTACAATTTCTAATATCAATTTCTTCAAGTGAACTGATTGTATTCATACCTGAGATATTGGTAAGAGGAGAATTGTAAACGCCATCACCAATAAGTAATTTACTTACCATTGTACCTGCTTCGTCAACCCAGTTAGTATTTCTCTTTGTAACACCATCAGATTCTGTTACCTGATATGCTTCATTTAATGAAAGTGTAGCAGAAAGATATTTTACACCAGGTCTGAAGTTAAGAACCTTAAGTTTCTGAGGTCCAACAAATACCATAGGGTCACCAATTGCAATATTAGATTTTGTATAGAATGATGCAGAATCACTTGCCTTTAATTCTACAAAACCATCATCAATTGTTACATTGTTCTTTTGAACTGTGAAATAATACTTAGATGCAGCTGTGATCTTTAAGAAATCAATAGGTTTATCATTTGATGCATCAGTAATAATTTCATAGAACTTAATCTTCTTATCAGCATATGAACCAGTACTCCACATAGCGTCGAATAATTCCCAACGGTGATTTACCCACCAATCTCTATGAGATTTTCTAGTTCCTTGCATGAATAACAAGAATTTATCTGTTTCAAAGTTATTCTTGAATGTTGAAAGATACTTAATCTGTTCCTGTGCGTTGTATAATCTTTCGCACCAAGTATCCATTTGCTTTTCATCAAGATATTCAAGAACTGTCTTAACTGAAAGAAGACCACCTGAATAAAGAACAGCATCAATTGATCTAACGATTCTCATGAAGTCTTCATCCATTGAAAGGTTGTTCCAGAATACTGATTTAGCACCAGCATATGCATATGAGTTACCAGAGTAATCATAAGTATCTCTATCGAAGTCCCAGTTAAAGATTAACTGAGCATCATTTCTAACACCAAGAGTAGTATCATTATCATAGTTAATGAAATACCAGTGTTGTCCATCTTCAGTTGTGAACATACAGTTCTTAACAACCTGGTCAACAGCACCGAATCTCATAATATATACATAGTATGCAGCAACTTTGTAAACATCAATATGATCATATTTAGTTGCAGAGAAATACTGCATAAATGTCTTCTGTGAATATGGAATACCGTCAGAAGCAATTTCATAATCATCAGGACCAACAGCGTCACCCTGACCTCTATATTCAACATTAGGATTACCCTTGCTGTCTGTATAGTAGAACTTGTTACCTGTTCTCTTCATGTAAACATCTACTAAATACTTGTTTGCTTCGTCTTCAAGTAAGTTACCTTCTTCATCTCTACAGTGGTTAAGTGCATCGAATCCATAAATACCTACCTTATAAACTTCAGAACCCCAAACATCACCAATCTTAGTATTATTGATTGTCTTCTTTACAGTTTCATAATCAATATTATCGTTATGCCAGTAGTAATTATCACTTTCAACCTGTCCTGTAAATTCGAATGTAGGAAGGTTATCTCCATATTCTGAAGTTAATCCATATTTCTCACCTTCTGCAGCATAAGCAATATTACCTGAATTATCCCACTTCCAGTAAATCTTTCCACCAGGATTTGCAGCTTTCCAAGCATTTGCTGCAGCAAGATTTTCAAGGTGTACATAAGGGCTTAAATCATAACCATCAAGCCATACTCCATCACCACCACTTACTTGATAATTAATAGCAGGTTTAGTGAAGTTAACCCAACGCCAGAATGTTTCGAATGCATTTGATTCTGTACCGAATACATCATCCTGACACCATCTCATGTCGCCTTCATGTTTTGTTTCACCACTTTCAGGCCATCTAGGTTCAAAATCATCAAATATAGGTCTACCCTTACCTGTGTTCAAACCTAAATCTTCACCATCTGCAGTAACCATTGTAGCTTTATCATAAGTCTTATCATTATCACTATCAAATGCTACATCATTACCAGTACCAAGTAATGAACCGTTCTGTAAGAATTCCCAGCACTGAACATTAGATGCATCGAATATTACTTCATTATTTTCATCCTTAATATCTTCAAAACCAAACAATGGAGTAGAAGATTTATCTGTCATAATGTTATATAATCCAGCAAATTCAGCAGCGCCATATTCAACTTTACCTGTTGTTTCATTATATCCTGTAGGCTTCTTAACGAATATTACAATAGGCTTACCATCACAAGATGTTCTAATATCAATAAATGAAGTATCTGTTGAACAACCCTGTGCAGCTGTCATACCGAGTGCCTGGCCGTTAAGTTTAAAGTTTCTTAATGCGTTACCCCAAACTCTAGCAATACCTGCGTTGTGACACATTGAAGATTCAGCATAGTCAGCTTTAAGAGTCCATTTATCTGTCCAACCTGAATAGTGTTGTACTTCATCATATTGTCTCCAATATGCGCCTAAACAGAAGTATTCAGTTTTCTTATCAAGCTTTTTAGCTTTCTTATAATCATAACCGATAACACCGTTATCATCAGTAGCTTTCTTCTTAGTATAAAGAGCAACACCTGAGAATCTTAATTGTTTAACATATTTCCAATAGTTATCATCTCCAAGTTCCCAACCAGTTCTAAGAATTGGACGATATGCAGAAATGTAAACTGAACCACCATTTTCAACAATATTAGCAATCTTTTCTGCTACTGTTAATTCTTCATCAGCAACAATAACATCAAATCTATCTACATCTTTAGATTTACCTTCGTCTGTAATAATAGTTCTCTTACCGTTCTTGTAGAAAATATCTGTCTTAGCAGCATACTTAATAGCTAAATCGGTTCTATATGATTTTGATAAACCAGCACCGATTTCGTGGTATGCATTTGAGAAGAACTTATCTTTTGTAATTTCTTTCTTATTAACTGCATAAGGTAAAATACCATTGTTATCAACATAACTTGCTACAGAATCTTCATTACCTGAATATTCAGATACTGGCCAGAATTCTGTATTGTAATTAGCACCAATGTTAATACCCTGAGATGCTAATCTACTTGCCTGTTCTGATGTAGCAATACCGAATGCAAATGTCTTATCGTTAGCAGTCTTATTAAAGTAAGGACGTAAGTTCTTAGTAGGATATTGCATTGATGAAGTACCCTGACATGATAACCAACCATTTCTTACATAGAAGTTAAGAGAAGGATCAGTAGGATCATAGTACTGAGCATCAAATGTTCTATTATTCTTCTTGTTAGTTTCATTGTTCATTGCATCGAAGTCTGTTGAAATAACAAGAGTAGGAATCATAGCCTTTACTAAGTCAAGACTTACTACACCATTTTCAAGAACATGGTTCTTAGAAATAATAGCAGGAATATTCTTTCCTTGGTCAACAACATAATTCATGAATGCTTCTTCAGGAATTAATGCTGTATCATAAATTCTGATTGAATAAATCTTAACAGAAGCAGCTCCGTCAGGATTACCAATCTTAATACTTGTAGTTGTATGTTCACCCCATGTAATAGAATCTGAGTTAGCGGTACCGTTACCCCATTTACCAGCACGGTCAAGAACACCATTTACATAAATCATTAATAAGTTAGGATTACCTTCACCCTGTGAAACACCATTTTCAACAACTGTTGTAGGGTTGAATGAGAAGGCAATCTTATTTCTTGTAGAATCCTTAAAGTTAGTCTTAAGGAAAATATTTCTATTAGTATTTAATGATGCAGATGTAGCAGTAATCTTAATATAAGAATTATTGCTAAGTGAAGGATCACTGAAATCCATAATCATAGCATCATCATCTTGAACATCAAATGTTTCAAAGTCAATTTCAAATGTTAAACCGAACTGACCCCACATTTCATTGAATAAATCAATAGGGAATTCAACTGTTGCACCATTCTTAAGAACAAGTGCTTCGCCATCCCAACCTGATTGTTCGTTCCAAAGAATCTTATCTGAGAAGATAGCCTGGAATGGGTGGCTTCTTGCATAGTCAGATGAAGAACTGTTAATCCAAACATCTTTATTAGTTTCACCATTACCTCTGTTAATAGCAGCATATTTTACTAATAAGTTGCTAGATAATGATTCCTTAATTGTTTCACCTGCAAGAGCAAATGGTTCAATTGTAATAACTGCATGAATTTCATCATTAGTTGTTGTTGAGAATGATGCTTTATCAATTGAAACAGTTAAATCGTAAACATCTGAATCATCAAATCTGTATGTGAATACATCGATACTTTGGTTATCAATTGTTTTTTCAATTGTAGCAGTAAATCCAGAATTTCTACCTGAAATTTCGTACTTAACAGGAACTGTTCTATTTTGATTATCAATAGCAGCAACATTTAATGAAACACCATCATATTGCTGTCCTGAAATTTCAATTGGTTTAGATGAATCGAATTTTACTCCAGCTTCAGCATCTGCTACATAAAGCAAGAATGTTTCATTTACACTTACTGCAGATTCATCAATAACAACGAATTCAAAGTATTTAGTTTTTGAATAGAATGGTTCTGAATCACCAGGAATAGAAGTTCTTAATTGAAGTGTATGCTTACCAGGAGCAAATACAGCTTTATTTCTAAGTTCAAGTGTATCAATTGAATCACTCCATTTAACAATATTTCCTTCAAAGTCTTTATTATATAACTTAAGTGAAGTTGTATATGAACCATTAGCAGTAAATCCATCACCTGATGAAACTGCTTCGTTATAACCTAATCCTGTTTGAATAAGTGGTTCACCATCAACGAAAATATCAATAGTCTTCATAATACCAGCAGCACCTGTAGATGTTACAGGAACCTGGAAAATACTATCGTTTGAATTAAATGGCTTGTAATATTCAAATGTTGATAATGAAAGGTCAAGATTAACAACTGTATAGAAGAATGTCAATGTTGTTGATGCTTGAGTATTAAGACCTGTTAAAGTAATAGTTATAGTATATGTACCTTCATTTACTAAATAACTATCAAGATTAAAGCTATAGTGTGTACCTACTTCTTTATCATTATAATGTTCACGGTCAATAGCAATATTATCTGTGAATGATTGCTGTTCACCAGAACGAGCAATAACAGCTCTTAAAGAAACGTTTTCAGCTACAGCATTGTTTGATTTATCAACAATGTAATAGTTAAACTCAATCTTTCTGTTTGAGGCAGTAAGAAGAGTTGTAACGCTGTCATCTGATTTTGATATAATTGAAATATCAGCAGGTGCTGGTGCATCAAATGTTGCAAGAACTAAACTTTCGGTTGAAAGATGTTCTGGACCATCTTCATCCCAAGTGTTGTAGTCTTCTACATCAGCAAAAACATAATACTTCAATGCAGATCTGTCATAGTAAAGATGACCGAATTTCTTGGCAAGAGTGTCTTTGATAAATTTTTGTACATACTTTCCTGAAACAGGTGTTCCCAATCCATCGGCATTACCCCAGTCAACGGTTTTGTCAATTTCCTGATCCCAAAGCTTTGTTGCCATATTTATTAAAGTATATTTATTTATTATTTTCAGTTATATGTAATTAAACATTACTGTTTATTAAAAATAAAACAAAAAACATTGAACTACATACATATCAATTCTATATTTGTTATGTAAAATTAAACAATTATATGGTTACACTTAATAATGTATATGCAGTTGATATAGATAAACTTATTAACTGGATGAAAGAAAACGAATCTGTTAAAAATTCAGAAGAACTTACTTCTATTATGCAAAGAATGGAACATGATCTTCATTGGATTCGCCTTGGAAAATATAAAGAAAGTGCATCAAATTAATGGTGCACTTTCTCCGAAAATATAAAATATGCTATAATAAAAAGAGTATTTTGTTAGGCAGAGCCCAATTAATTGCTTCCTACTGAAGAGTTATTATCACCCTTATGGAATACATCATACTCAAGTTTTTCAATTCTATCAGTTAAATCATCTAATACTTCTGCTACCTGTGCAAGCTGTGTTTCTAAATATGAAAAGTGAACAGCTAAACTATCATCAATAGCATATGTTACTCCTGTTTTTGCGAGTGTGATATAAGAAATATTTTCCATAGTTATATACTAAATTTTATTTTATAATCAATGTACGTGTTGCAGGATCATATTCTGCATCATTTCTTTCAGAAATTGTTAATATTCCATTACTTACTGTTGATTCTGGAGAATTAATTAATAAAATATTATCTTCAACAGTTGAAGGAATTACGTCTGATTCTAATGTTAATTCAATAGAAACTTCAGTATCTTCTCTATTTGCTTCTGCATATGCAAATATCTTAACTGTTTCAGTTCTTGTAAATGTAAAGTTATGAACTATTTCATAATTATAATTCTCTTTAGCAACAATAGTTACAATTTCAGAATCTGCTTCTACAATAATGTTAGGATTTTCAATTTCATTATTTGCAATTGCTGTTACAATGCTTGCAGGAATTGAAACTGAAACAATAACATTATCAATATCATCAGATTGAATGTTATCTCTTGAAGCAGATATTGTAATATCTTGAACAACAGGTTTTCTTTCAGATGGAATAAATCTTAATGTTGCAGCATTGTTATTATCAAACCAGTGTTCAATACTTGATACATTTAATCTACCGTCAACTAATATTGTTTCATCAACAATAGAACCAAGTTTAGTATATTCATAAACTGTATTAACAGTATCTTTAAAGAATATCATTATAGTATCACCATTGAATAAAAGAATATCACCAGCTTTAATATTTTTAATTTCATCTGAATTAGCTGTATCAATACTTCTATTAAGTTTACAATAAGCGTAATTACTTACATCATTACCATTTACATCTTCAAGAACATCTTTAACGAATGTGAAATCTTCATTATCTTTATAAATAATATCAAGTAATGCATTAGCAGCTCTATTTCCATAAGGTGATATCTTATATTCTTTATAATTATCACTTGTATCATAATAATATCCACTAAAGTTTACGCCTAATGTATCTTTATAAAGTCTTGCTTGATAAACACCTTCATTAGCAGCGTTATATGCTTGTACTGATTTATTAAGTACCTTTAATGAGAATTCAAATTCTTCACAACGTTTAGCTAACTTAATATCAAGATTCTTATAAATCTTATTTGAAATATTATTACCTTTAGCAAATGCATTAATACCGTATGCTTTTAAAACATTTTGGTATTCATCTCTTGTAAGCCAATGATAATTACCATTACCAGTAATTGAAATATTACCTGAGAAATCAGGACATAAATCGAAGTGTTTCAAATTAATAAGTTTATTAACATTAACATTTTTCCAATCAATATCAATAAGTTCAAGATATAAAACATTATTTAATGCATTAGCATCATTTAATACATTATACCAATCATCAACTAACTTATATGATAATTCATCATCAATATGTCTTAATGTTAAACTGTTAAGAGTTGTATTTGGCTCATATTTAAATTTACCATCAAATTCTTTAAGTTCTCCTCCAACTTTTAATTCACCACTAACAAATTGATTACCATTTAACTTAATTGATTTAACAGTTGCAGGTAATTCAACATCATATAAAACATTATTCTGATGAGGTCTAAATGAATCAATATTTGAATTTTCTGCCTTAAATACTTTAAGATTTTCAAGTTTATCAATAGCAGGTGTTCTAAAGAACTTATTAATATTTGAAATATCTAAATACTCAAGAGATTCAATTTCATTAATACCAAATATCTTTTCAATATTTGATTTTGTTGTATTATCACCATCATCTAAAATAAGGCTCTTCATATGAATACCAGATTCAATCCAAGGATTTTCAGTTAAATCTAAAACTGTTCCTACCTTTGTTTTAATAGGACTTAAATCTAATGTATCAATTGAATAAGGAGTAAGAATATTAATATTAGATTCTAAATCTACTGCTGAATTTGTTTTAAATTCAAATGTTTCATCTTTATTGATTATAACATTATCACCAGTTATTCTTTCAGTAGAATTCTTAAATATTGAGAATATCTCATCATCCTTATAAGATGTAATCTTTGCAATTGTATCATTTTCATTAAGTTCAGCGTGAATATTAATGATATTATCAAACCATTTATTAAATTTACTGTCAAATCCAATCTTAAATGTAGATTCCTTAACGCCTAAACTTAATGTTGTGAGAAGCATATTAATATCTGAATTACAATCATACATATAATATGCATAAATACTTGCATCATTATTATACTTATTTTCAAAGTATGTAAGTTTATTATCAATCTTTTCAGCAAGTTTATAATCAATAGTTGCATATGATTGTCTTACATATGAATAATAATTACCACCAATTATGTATGGTACTTCAGTTTCAGTACTTATTTGACCAGTATATGAATAAGAGTGAATATAATCTGTTGGAGATAATTCAGTCTTATTGTTAGCTGCAAGATATTCATCAATATATGCAGTAAGTTGTTCTGTCATTTCTCCATCATAAATATCTTTATTAACATCATTAATAAAGTAATAAAGATATGTATATGATTCATATGAAACTTCAGTATTATAATATGCTATAGTATTTTCAGGATACCATTTAAAGTATGTTTGATCAATTTTAATTGAAGATACTTCATAATTGTCTCCATATTTTCCTTCTTTATTAAACTTTTGATTATTAAGTCCAATTAAGAATTCTTCAAGATTATCTTTTACATATGAACGAGCATTATCAAAGTTATTGTCTAAATCAGTTTCATATGTATAAATAGCATTATATCTGTTATTTGTAATATATGAATTACCAATTATTCTTTCATCATCTTCTTTATTTGATAAAACATAACTTAATGTTTCAGTATATAAGTCATTCATATTAGAGAAAACTGTATTTCTCTCTTTATATTTTACATTTGGAAAATTTGAAAAATATATTGATGAATCGCTTCCTCTAGTTAATGTACCATATTTATCAACAGGTTTTCCAAACTCTCTTTTTTCGGTATATTCAGCAGCAACAACAGAGTTCGTACCTGTATAAAAAAGTATTGAATCTAGATTCTGTACGTTATTTATTCTATCCATATTTGAATATTTAAATTATTTTCTTATAAAATTGTTACAGTACATGTTGCTGTTAAATCTGTACCGTCTGTTGATTTTGCAGTTATAGTTGCTGTACCAGGAGCAAGTGCATATACAATACCACTTTCTTTAACCTTTGCTATTGTTTCATCAGATGATTCCCATCTTACTATTTCATTTGTAGTATCTTCAGGAGTAAATACAGGGATTAATACTAATGAATCATTTACTTCCATTTCTACTTCTTCAACAGCAAATGAAAGGCTTTCAGCTAATTTAATAACTCTTAACTGAATTGTACCGAATACACCAGAACCATCTTGTGCATTAGCAATAATAGTTGTCTTACCAAGTGAAATACCGGTAACAACACCGTTACTATCAATTGTTGCAACAGATTTATCTGTGCTTTCCCAGTTAACTTCTTTAATCATATTAGATTCATTTGAACCGTATGCAGTATCATGCATTACATCAGCTGTAATTGTTGTTGTCTTACCAATGCCTAAATATACGATACCATTTTCAGTTTCACCATTTAATATGATATCCTTTGAAGGAATAGTAACATTAACATTACAGATACCTTCAACACCAGAACCATCTTCTGCTCTAACAATAATTGAAGCATTACCAACATTATTTGCAGTAATTGTTCCAGTAGGAGAAACTGATACGATTCTTTCATCTGATGTATTCCAAGAAATAGTTCCGTTTACTGCTGTATCAGGTAATACCTCTGCTGAAAGTTTCTTTCTTGTATTAACATTTAATGAAATAGAATCAGGATAAACATTAATCTTTGTAATAGATTGGTCTATTCTAATTTGTACACTTACCTGTAAATCAGGATATCTTGTTAATGAACCAGTAATATTAACTGTGCCAATAGCAGATGAAGTTAAATAGTATTCTATTTCTTCATGAGATTTTTCATTTACAAATGTTACAATTGTACCAATTTGTTCTACAGTTAATTCTTTACCACTTGCATCTTTAGCATTATTATCAATATCTGCTGCAGTTACTTCTCTTCTTTCACCAGGAACATCAATAACCTTGACTGTTCTTGAAGCTACATTAGCAACATTAGGATTTGATGATGTCCAAGTAATTTCAGGATATGTTGTATCTTCAGGTAATACAACTGGAGAAAGAACATATTCTTTGTAAAGTAATGCAACCATTGTATAGTAACCAGGAACTTTAATTGCACCTTCTTCTAATTGATCTTCATGGTTTGCATTATAAGCAATAATTTCAGCAGGTGTATAGTAAACTGGTTCAACATACTTAATTAAAGAATCATTTTCATCCCAGTTTACTGATGCTGCAGGTCTTACGACTTCAAATGGAATTACTTGTGAACCACCGAAGCCATCAGCAGCAATAGCTTCAATATCAGTATTACCAACGCCAATACCTTTAATCTTTACTGTTGTATCATTTACTTGTTCAATACTAATAATTTCTGGATTGTAATTCCAAATAATGTTCTTATTACTTGCATCAGCAGGTGATATTGAATACTTAAATTCAACTTCATCTCCAATATCAATTGAAGTAATATTAGATTGATTAAATACAATATCAGATACAGGAGTAGTTACATGAACATTAATATATGCTTCTGCTTCTGAATTTTCAGATTTAATTGTAATTAATGTTGTATAATCTTTACCTATTGTAGCTGCAATTCTGCCATTTTCAAAGAATATAATTTTTGTAGGATCATATTCTACTGTTACATAGTTCAAATTAGTTGCAGGATAAATACTTATAGGTAATATCTTTGGTTCATCAGTAAATAATGTTAAATCATAAGTTGAAATATATTCTTCAGGATTTTCAACTCTAATGTATTTTTCACTTCTAAACCAATAATAATTTTCATCTATAATATCTCCAGTATGAATTGAGTATACATTATTTACTTTATCATAAATTGATAATCTACTCTTAGTCTTAGCTTCAATACCAGAAATTTCTGTATAGATATATGATTTTCCATCCCAAGAATAATATTCTGATGTTTGATAGATTTCATCTCTACCTAAATTTAATTCAGAATATCTTCCATCAGCTGTCTTAATATATAATGGATCTTTAGTTCCAGGAACAATTCTAAATATTGTATCTGTTACAACGGTATCATCTAATGATTCAGCAGTATTATCTTCTTCATCATTATTTTCTGTTTTACCAGTTGTATCTTCATTAGAATTAAGTATTAATGCAACCTGGTCTTCATCATTTGTCTTAAATTCAGCATAAATCCAATTAGGAATTTCTACTGCAACATATTCTGATGAATAAGTTCCGTCTGGTTGTAATGTGAGAACTGATGTATAATATACTTGCGAATCTGTATGATAATATAAATCAACAGAACTTAATTCTACAGTATCAATGAATTGAATATCTTCTCCATATAACTTTCCAGGATAATGTCTTTCAAATGTATACTTATTTGAAAGTTTATCAAATGATACTACCAAGAAATCTTCAGTTAATGAATCAAAATCAATTTCACTAACTGGAACTTCACAGTATTTATTGTTGTTCAATATTGAATATTCTCCATTATCTTCAACAACATTTCTCTTATAATATCTAACATTACCTGGTTTCAAATATGAAGCGATATTTGTAATCAATTCATATGAATTACCATTTTTCTTATAATATTGTGCATAAACAGTAGTATCAATTGCTAATACTTCTGCTTTTGACAATTTTACATATTCTTCTATAGTTTTAGTAACTTCTACTTCATGTGTTCCTTCCTCATCAGTAACTGTATGTGTTTCAGTAATAGTTCTAAATTCTACTTTATAAACATCAGGAATATAATCTGAAGTAGCATTTACAACAAATGACCATTTTCCATCATTTACAGAATATGTAGCAGTTACATATACATCAAGTTCAGGAATATAGTAATTTGAAATTTTCTTATCACCACGATAAACGGTAACAATTGAATTATCTTCAGCAGTTCTTTCAACTAATATTTTCTCAACTTCTTTATATGTAAATGTTTCTTTATCATAATAATATGTAGTTGTACCATCTGTAATCATTGGAGTAGTTATT
>ODAI013632532.1_pt1 | contig 17084 bp, 10 predicted proteins | sample 1539321 | NCBI WGS metagenome assembly ODAI01 (sample SAMN02144231, study PRJEB22623) | gut metagenome | biome: sheep rumen | host: Ovis aries | place: New Zealand | reverse complement strand
GCTTGGAGATCGTCTATACACCGAGGAAGAATCAGTATCACATATCTTTCGGCAGCAGCACTCTGAAGGTTATCTCCCCGTTTTTGTAGGATACATCTATGCTTCCCCTGTTCAGTTCTGCTATGCTCTTTGCCATTGACAGCCCTATACCGTACCCCTCCGTGTTTTTATCCTTTCTGGTATGGGATGAGTCCTTGCGGTAGAACCTTTCAAAGAACCGGCTGTAATCCACGCCCTTTCCATCCTTATAGGAATTTGACACGCTGATAACGGCGTGTTTCTTTTTATATTCCGCCCTTATGCTCACCGTGCCCCCCTCATCGCAGTACTTCACCCCGTTGTCAAGGAGTATGGATATGAGCTCATACACAGACTTCTCCTGTGCTCTTGCATATATATCATCCGGTATGGAGGAGGTCAGCGCAACATTTCTTTTACGGGCAACAGGCTCGAACTGAGCGCTGAGCTTTCGTGCGTTTTCGCTCACAGACACCTTTTCAAAGCCTATATCCCTGCTGTCCGCTTCTTCAAGCCTTGCCAGTGTTATAAGCTCATTTACCAGCTTTGTGAGCCTGTCCACCTGTTCAAGCGTGCTCTGTGTCCATTCGCTGCTCCCCTCTGTTGCCTCTATCACCTCTGTATTTGCGGATATGATGGCAAGCGGGGTCTTTAGCTCATGACCTGCATTGGTTATGAACATCTTCTGTCTGTCATAGTTTTCTATATAAGGCTTCACCGCATAATTTGAAAAGACCGACACCAGTATGAAAAACAAAAGAAATACCAGCAGCCCCAGTGATACGGTAAATATCCTTAAATAATACATCCTGTAGGTGCGTCCCGTATAATCAAGGAATACATATAGGGTATAGGTGCTGTTCTCATCGAAACGGTCTATGCTGTCCGTGGCGGAGTAATCGTAGGAACGTGCCGTATATGATCTGTTCAGCTCCCCGCCCGTCACATTCTTTTTCCTGAACATGAACGTGCTTTTGTCTATCATCATCATACCGTATTCCCTGCCCGACCTCTTTACCATGGAATAGACCGTACCCGCATCCTCCTCCGAGATCGCAGCGATGTGCTCATAGTTTGAGCTTACGATATTGTCCGACTTATCTGCAAGAAGTGAGAAATAGCGGGTCTCATATGGGAGCTCCTCAGTGTATCTGAATGCAAATTTCGGATCGTTCCCGCCAAAAAGCATAAGACCGTTATTGCTCGTGATAAAATCCAGTATGGACATAGCTTCGGAATAGTTGTTTATCCCCACTATGACATTTATCAGCACCATCAGCACGGTGATTATCAGCACTATTACACCGGATGCTATCAGAATGAACCTCGTTCTCAGGCGGCGTATCATCCATGCCCCTCCTCATCTTTGTGATAACTTAAAGTATAGCACATTTTCACGCCTTTGTCCACCGACAAAATAAACAACTATGTCTGCATCCCTGGAGTATATGCCCGAAAACCTGCTCATTATATCGTTACCGGGTATAATGATATGCCCCGAAACGCCTTTTTCGGCGGATCGGGGCAGAATGTCGTTACGATCTGTTTTCGGTCTCTTACCTGTCTGTGCGGCAGGCGTACACAGTTTTTACAGCTTTGAGTAGCCGAAGCTGTTTATAAGTGCATCTACCTTTCTTCCGTTCTTGCACATGGGGCATTCACCGGGAAGGCAGTTTATGTATTCTGGCAGATCGTCTTCGGTGAAGATGGACTTCACCTCTATGCCGTGTATCTCATTTATGGCGGAGAATATGGCAGCCGTTCCCACAAGAGTACCGCTGTAATACTGGAGACAGTCTATGGCACGGTTTATGCTCTTTCCTGTCGAAGCGGAGGAGATAACAAGAAGGACATTCTTTCCCCATATGTTTTTCTGGACATTGTCACGGAAAATAAGCTGGTTGTTGGTGTTGGTCTCGGGGGTGACAACGCTTATATCCTGGTCTACGTTTATTCCCGCACCGGACAGGTATTCCGCAAGGAATGCGCCGATTATCTCCGTACCCTCAAGACAGATGATAGTGTCCACCTGGGTGGAGGAGTAAAGAGAGCCCAGCTCCTTTGCAGTCTCTCTTGCCATCCTCATACCGGTCTTAACAGATGTAAGATCCACATAGTAGTTTACATGGGAATGGCTGGTAGCAAAATGACCCGGTATGATGCCGATCTCTATTCTGCTGTTCTTCTTGAATTTGAGGAATTTCTCTCTGGATTCCATAATTATCACTCCTTATGAAAATATGATCTATGAAAGCAGTTCATTGAACCTGTCAACAGGCAGGGGCTTTGAAAAATAGTAGCCCTGAAGGTAATCCGCTCCCATTTTTGTAAGTATTTCTATCTGGCTTGCGGTCTCCACGCCCTCTATCAGCACTCTGTAGCCCAGCTCCTTCATCATGCGCACACAGTTTTCCAGAAGGATGTAGCCCTGCCTTGATTCTTCCGCTCCCCACAGGATGCTTTTGTCTATCTTGATAACATCCACTCCCAGTGAGAAAAGGGATGAAAGGTTGGAATAGCCTGTGCCGAAATCATCTATGGAGAAAAGGAAGCCTTTTTCCTTCAGTCCCTTTATGACATTTCTGAGAAGGTCATAGTCGTTGGCGGCAACGGATTCCGTTATCTCAAAGTTGATAAAGTGCCTGTCTATGCCGAAGGTGCCCACAAGACGGTCTATATGATCCGCAAAGCCCTCCTTCATGCACTGGAGAACGGAAAGGTTCACATTTATGCTGTCAAGCCCGAGTTTGCCCGGCTTTCCCGTTGCCACATAGCGGCAGACCTCACAGAGGACGAACTCATCTATCTCATCTATGAGCCCCAGACTCTCGGCTACGGGTATAAATTCATCCGGGTACAGATCCCCGAGCAAAGGGTCGTGCATCCTCAGCAGTGCCTCCGCCCCGTGGAGGCTTTTGTCAAGGTTGTAGGTGGGCTGGTAGTATACCTCGAAGCTGCCTCTTTCAAGCCCTTTTGATACAGCCGTTTCCACGGACATACGCCTTGTAAAAAGGCTCAGTCCCTCTCCGCAGATGAGCCCGTTTTCCGTGTTTGCGGGGAAAGGGCTGTCCGCAATGTAGAAAAGATCCTCTCCGCTCTGTGCATTTTTGGGTACAGAAGCACAGATGACCGTAACGGAAACGGGGATCTCCGCATCCCCCACTTTCCAGGGGGAATCAAAGCGTTCCCTTATGTGTCCGGAAAACTTCTCCGCCCATCTTTCAGGACTTTCGCCGTGAATGTTTCCCGCAAATTCGTCGTATACCAGCAGGGCGAAGGTGGAGGGATTTGCAAGGTAGATGGAGTAGGAAGGCACCTTCGTGAGAAGGTAGCGCACTATCTCACGGTTTAGAAGGTCTCCGCTCTGCGACCCTGTGAGCCTTTGCACGAGACCGGGGTCGTGGAGCCTTACAAATATTACGCTGAAATGTCTCCTGTTCCTGATACATCCGGCAACATCCAGCCGCAGAGCAGCTCTGTTGTAGCAGCCCGTTTCCACATTCATGCGCTCGTCCTCGTTTTCGATGACGGTCATTACTCCCGTGAAGCCCAGTGCTTCAAAAAGCACCTCTGCTCTGCACAGCGGGTACACAAGCTGTATGAGTATGCCCAGAAGAGCAAGGGCAAAGGAAAAGACCATCATGTACTTGTCACGGCGGGTAAGCACGTTCCAGGAGCGGATGAGAAGGTCAAAGGTGATGACGAAGGAAACAGCCGCACAGATGTATATGACCACTTCCAGCGGTCCCCTGTGGAATTCCCTGCTGCTGTCGTAGTACCAGGTGAGGTGAGTAAAGGGATTTACGATCACCACAGCCTCCGAAGCAATGAAAAGGAACAGGTTCAGCTTGTCCGTTGCCTTCCTGCTTTTCAGTGTGCCCTTTACTGAAAAGGTGACGTCTATTACAGACGATACATACCAGTAAAAAAGGGGGCACAGTGCAGAATGGGTGAAAAAGTAGATAAACCTTGTGATCCTGTAGACTTCAAAGGCATTATCCGAGGTGAGCTTCAGACCTGTGTCTATGCCCCTGCCTATTATACCCGTGACAGCATTTATCATGAGTATGGCAAGTATCAGCATAAAGTACCTGTTCTGCTTTTTGCCCATCCTTCCCGCCAGAACGGAAAAGCAGATGTCTGCCAGACACAGAAGGAGTGCTGCGATGTTAAATCCGATGCTTATCTGATTAAGATCCATTGTACACCCTCCTTATTCTGACGTTCATCAGCGCAATGGCCGAAGGTCTGCCCCTGCCGCCTGCTTTCCGAAAGCAGGATCTTGAATAACTATTGTACAGTGGGGTGTGTCTTTGCGTACAGCTTTTTGAGCCGTTTTTCTCTCTGTGCATCGAAGAAAGCGTAGATACGCTTTGCAATGGCACCCATGCCCTTTGCAGCGGCAAACATGAGAGCCACAGTGGAGCAGGCTGTGATTATCAGCAGCAATGCGGTGGGAAATGCCAGTATCCTTGCCTCCAGCTCCGCTGCCCGAACGGTATTCTCCGACCAGGGGTAGGCAAAGGTGGAAATCCTCATCGCTGTGGTGGGGATGTCCCGAACGCCCTTTACCAGCTCTATAAGGTCAAAGCGCTTGGATTGTTCCACGGTGTTTCCCTTGTCGTACTGGGTCTTGAAGACCTCTTCTGCTACTATACGGCCGAAATCCCCTACCTTTTCCGGTATACAGTATTCGTAGACCGACAGTGCGGAATAGGGTGAAAAGTCCTTCATTGCCTGATAAGGCACATACACATGGGGCTTTACCCCGTAGGCAGTCCTTGCGATCCTGTCCTGTATATCCGGAGCTCTCACCACTCCCCTGATGCGGTAGTTCCTGCCGTTTATCAATACCTCTCTGCCCACGGTATCCATAGAACCGAACATATTCCATGAGGCGAGGTCGTCAAGAACGATGATATCTATATTGGGGTCACTTTCGGAGAAGTAGGAGCCGTAGAGCAGCTCCTCGGGGTGGAAAACGAAGTAGTCTCCCCACACTCCTGTAGCTATAACATCCGTGTAGACACGGCCGTTGTAGATCGAGGTCTCCGTTTCTGTATAGGCGCAGTCTATCCACTGTCTGCCCGCAGCATCATCCGAAAGGGCTGCCTGATCCTTCAGGGTCTTTTCCATCTGCCTTCTCAGCATAAAGGCATCTACTTCGCTCTTTCCCTCAGATCCCGAAAAGTACACAGATTCCTGTGTGTACTTCACACTGCCGTTTCCCCAGCTGCTTGCAGCGCCGTCAAGGGCATAGTGTTCTTTGAGATAGTTTATCCTGAGCAGCGTACAGGCCGCAAAGATCAGGATAAGCACATTTACGGCTATAAGTACCTTTATCTCTGTTTTCATGCTTGATCCCTTCGGCATCAGGTGCCGCTCTCCGCAAGCCTTACCTGTTCTCCCGGGCTTACGGGCTTGTTGGTGGTGGTGATTATGAACTCACCGCCCGCAAGTCCGTTCACAGCGGTGTTGTTGTCGTCCTGAGCTATCTTTTCAACGCTGACTCTCACAGCAGTGTACCTGTTGCCCAGAGGTGTCGCCTTTGACTCGAGAACAAAAACATAGCTACCGTTTGAATCCTCTCTGAACGCCCTGTTGGGGATGACTGTGGAGTAGGACTGTCCCTTGCTGCCCATTGCCAGGGAAATGGTCTGACCCGGAGTGATATCCGTGCCCTTTATTGAGAACACAAGGATCTTCTGGGTCTGGTTGTTGGGGTCGGACTTTATCTCCTTCAGGGTAGCCTCAAAGTCATCGCCGGTATACCAGCTGGTGATCTGCGCCATGTCCCCTACTCTTACCTTTCTTGCCTGATCCTGCTTGCAGGGCATCTCCACCTGTAAGCCCAGATCCACCACATTGATGGTGGCTATCACCTTTCCGGACTCGGTCTGGCTCCCCTCGGTAACATTTATGTCTGCTATCTCTCCGGAGATCTTTGCGGTGATCTCCATATCCACAGCCTTCTTTGCCTGGTTGCGGGCTATCTTCTCCTTGGCACGCTGTACAGCCTCATTGTAATTCATCTCTGCCTCGGACAGCTTGGAACGCAGGGTGGTTACCTTGTCACGCTGCTTTTCTATCTCCCTTGCCTTGTCCCTTATCTGTGTCTGTCCGTCCTTGGCGTTCTTCTCGTTTGTTTTGGCATCGGTGTCGTATTTCTTTTCCAGTTCGGTCTCCAGCTTTGTGATGGCAAGCTCCTGATCCTGTATCTTTGTCCTGAGCTGTGATGCGTTCATGGTGACCGTGGTGCCGGCTTCCGTCTTCTTGTTGTTGGCGGCGTCCACCTTGGGCTGGAGTTCATATAACTCGTTTGTAAGGTTATCTATCCTCTTCTTGATGAGGAGCTTTATCTCACGCTTCAGGTCGGAAAGTGCCTTCTTTGCATCCTTCAGATCCTGATCCGCCTTCTTGACCTTCTTTGCCTCGGCAGAGATAAGATCCTTTGCCTGCTTGGACTTGGCATTCTTCACCATCAGCTCTTCTATCTCATCATGGAGCACACTTATCTGTGCCTCATAGCTTGCGATGTTGGAGTTGTATGCGGAAACGGTGTTATAGTAGGAGTCCATATCCTCGGGGTTCATGATAGTGCCGTTTATCTTGGTGTATTCAATATCTATCTTTCCCCTGAGAGCTGTTATCTCCTTGCGCTTTGCAGCGATGTTCTCATCCTGTGAAGCGGTATTTGAGGAGTTTTCGTCCGTAACCTTCTTCTGGTGTTCCTGTGCCTCCGCAAGGGCGTTCTCCATACGGGTTATCTTGTCCTGTGCGGCGACTATGCGGTTGTATATGGGCTCGGAAAGGTTGAGCATCTCCGTGGTGTCAACAGAGGAGAGCATATTGGTGTACTTTTCCTTCTGCCTTGTCTTTTCGTCCTGCTCCGCTTTCAGCTTGTTGTACTCCTCGGTGGCAACACTGAGGGGATCCTTCCCGCTCTCCACCAGTACCAGCAGATCCTTGTAGTCCTGAAGCTGCTTCTTTGCATTTTCTATCTCAAGGAGCTCGGAGCTGTAGTTGGTGGAGGTAGAGGTGTCAGGAGTGTCAAGCAGTTTCTGATAAGCATATTCAAGGTCACTGAGGGTGATAAGGGCATCATCCACATTCTGCTTGGCTGTGTCAAGGGTGCTCTTGGCGGAGACCACCTTTGAATCATCCCTGTAATCCTCCGGATCCGCTTCATCGGTCTTGGGCAGCGCAAGCGTGAACAGCTTGTCCCCTGCCGTCACCTTGTCGCCCTTCTTTACCAGCACCTTCTCTATCTCACGGACAGAGTCTATCTTTACTTCGTATTTCTGGGCATAGTCCACGGTGCCGCTTCCCTTTATCTGCTCCGATACCGTGCCCTGATTGGCGTAGGTTGTGGATACCTGGGGCAGGGTGTAGTTCATGATGGTGTTTGAGAACAGGGTGAGCAGAAGCATTATGGACAGAAAGATGATAGCGATATTTTTTATCGTATCCTTCTTCTTTTTTGTCTCTTCCATTTCCATTGTAGTATATCCCTTCTTATAAAGGCTGTAATTTAAGAGTCAAAAAGCAGTTATCGGAAAGCTGCGCATTGGCTGCAGGCGCTGCCTGCTATTTCAGAGTAGCGGAGCTGGCGATTCCGTTTACGAGGGCATCCTCACCGTAGAGGAAAAGCAGCAGGGAGGGCACCATATAAATGACCGCCACTGCAAAGGCGAGCCCCGTGTCTCCGGAGTTTATCTTGGAGAGGAACACCGACAGGGGGTGCATGGCTTCGTCCTTCATAAGTATGAGGGGCTGCTCAACCATGTTCCAGTAGTCGATGAAGATCAGTATGGCGACAGATGCAAGAGAGCTGTTCACCATAGGCATCACGATGCGGACGAAAATGTTGAATTCCGACGCACCGTCAAGGCGTGCAGCCTCATAGTAGACCTTCGGTATCCTCCTCATTTCCTTTGTCAGCAGGTATACCGCAAAGGGTGAGAAAATGCCCGGAAGTATGACCGCAAGGCGGGTGTTGAGTATCCCCAGCTTTTCGGATACCAGGTAATTGGGTACCAGTGTTACCTGATAGGGCATCAGCATAACTATGATGTACAGAAAGAACACTATTTCCTTGAGCCGTCCCGTGAGCCTTGAAAAGGAGTAGGAGGCTCCAAGAGCCACCAGCACCTGAAATATCACTATAGGGACCGTAAGTATCACAGAGTTCCAGAATTTGAAAAGGTAATCCGGGTTTTTCAGAAGAACGTCCCTGTACTGGGAAAAGCTCACAATGTCGGGGATGAATTTCAGGTTCACCACCTTGGACATAAAGACCTTTCCCGTCCCTGCGGCGGCGTTGAACACCACGCCGTAGTTGGAGTTTATCTCCGACTGGGACATAAAGGAGTTTGTGATGGTGAGCACCGTGGGCAGCAGGAAGATAACTGCCGAAACTGCCGCAAAGACAGTGAGTATGCCTATACCCACCTTGGTGAAGAAAGCCCTCGGCCCCTGTATCTTCTTTCGCCTGTGAAAGCGTGCAAGGCTTTTCTTCTGTTCATCGGTAAGCTCCTTCGGAGCGTTTTCCTCCGCTCTCTTTTCCTCCTCCGCCTTCCTGGCTATTATAGCCTTTACGGGGCTTTCCGCCGCAGGCGTGACCGGCGGATCACCTGCCGGAGGTGCGGCAGATGCTGCCTTTTCGCCCTCCTCGGCAGCGGGAGCAGACTTTACAGTTTCTTCGGATGTCATTCTTCCACATCCTTTCCGAATATAGATTCTACCACGAAAAGCAGACCTATTATTACCACCATCGCCGCCGCCATGATTATCGCCGCCGATGACAGCTTCTGGTAATCAAGGGAAAGGAAGGTGTTGTTCATGAAGTGCTGCAGCATATACAGGCCGTCATAGGGGTAGGAGCCCGTCAGCAGGTATATCTCTCTGAAAAGCTTGAATGAGTTTATAAGAGAGAGTATGGTCACAAAAAGAAAGGTTGGGGAAAGATAGCGGAATTTGATGTGGAACATCCTCCACACGGGCCCCGCACCTTCAAGACTTGCCACCTCAAGCAGATCCTTGGGTATGTTGTTTATTCCCGACAGGAAAAGCACCATATTGTATCCCAGGTTTTTCCACAGAAACAGCAGTATTATGACTATAAGGCATTTCGGTGACTTGAACCAGTCCACAGGCTCCCAGGATGGGAGCAGCTTTGAAAGGATGGTGTTTGCCGTTCCCCTCTGGTCGAACACCACCTGCCATATAAGGACTATGGAGGCGATAGGCACCATCATGGGTGAAATGAAGAATGTCCTGAAAAGGCTCTTTCCAGGTATCTTGGAATCAAGCAGCACCGCCAGCAGCAGCGACAGCGCCACAGCCAGAGGCACCGCCGTGAAGGACAGCTTCATAGTGTTCACTGCTGCCTGGGTAAATGCCTTGTTGGCAAAGAGCGCCTTGTAGTTTGCAAGCCCGACAAAGCTCTTGTTTATAGGGTTATCCAGCACCGAATAGTAAAAAACTATAATGAACGGCACCACGAAAAACACCATCACACCTATGAGGGAGGGTATTACCAGCACTCTTGCAAAAAGCGTGTTGGGATCCGTGATGTCCTTTTTGCGGCGCACCTTTTTCAAGGTCTTTTTCCCTGTCTTCGGATCCGTGACCTCTACATACCGCACCCTCGGAGGCTTTTTCTCCTTTTCCCTCTTTTCCTTTCCGGGAACAGAGGGAAAGTGGAGCTTTGCCTTTTTTTCGCCCTTGTCCCCGGCTTCCGGACCGGGCTTCGGGAGGGATGCCGCCCCGCTTTCTTTTTTCTCTTTATTATCCATTTTGTGTTACCTGTCTGTATATATAAATGTTTTATCCCAAAAATAAAGACTAAATACCATTTTTATTATATATCCTAATTATAAAAAAATCAAGTTAATTTCCGAATTGTAATATTTTACTGACAATCTACCAAAAGAAAAAAAGGTCGGTCTGCAATTGACCGACCCTTTAAAAAAGAGAGAAAATGATGGAGGTATTGTCGATATCACTGTTTTTGCTTTTTTATCACCTTTTTGCCGAAATAGGTGGGGCGGAACCACTCTATATAGATCTCCTCTATGGCTTCTATGGTGTAGTCGTAGAGGAAGAAGATCATGCTGACAAAGGCTATGACCCCCAGAGTGATGTATTTGCCCAGAAAGCTGAAATTGGAAAAGAAATCATATATGCCGAAAAGGTAGGTAGTCATCTTGTACCACAGGTACATAGCTGCCATAAAAAGCAGGTATTTCACCGCAAGGCAGAGCGCTTTCGGCTTTATCTTCCTGAAATAGGGCAGTATGATAGGGTAGTAGCCGAAAAAGAAAATGAATATGGTAGATGACTGCTTGTCGGGGGTGAGGAAAAGGGACAGCAGGGAAACGGCAAGGTACGCCGACATCGCCCAGCCCGGTGTGACCTCATGTGATACCACTATCATCAGCGCCCCGGCATATATGGGTATGGCAAAGCTCAGAAGAGGGAAGACTCCCGTAAAGAACATGAGGGTAAGGCTCAGGGCGCAGACTATGCCGCCTATTGCCACCTTGTAGCTTTTTGAATTGTTGTTCATAGACACAATATATCCTTATACTAATTATTATAATCATACCACAAAATAAAGGAAAATTCAAGGGAATGTTATTGTGCAAATCAACGAAAATCCATGTGCATTTTGCACTACTCACAAGAAGCAGGCACCGGAAATGTTGAAAATGCCCGAAAGTAAAAATATGACATCAAATTAACAAACAAATTGGACAAATCTTACAAAAAACCGTATATATATCAAATTGTAAACCTGTAATAATGTAAGAAATACCGATTTATCAGCTATGTAAACCATTATCATAAATATTTCATAATATATTTAGATTAAACTAATGTATTACAGATTGTAATTGACTATAATTGGAAAAGAGGAAAATGTTACAGATTGTAATCATTGTTTCCGATTTGATATTAGATGCTGCCGCACGGAAGGGTGACGGACAGCACGGGAGGATCATTATGAAGACCAGAAAACAAACGGTAAGACAGTGTGTGTCATTTTCCGCAGCCCTTTTGATGGCGTTTTCTGCTTGCGGCGGTGCATTGCCGCAGATCACCGGCACAGGTATATCCGTAGCCGTATCCGCAGAGGCTGCTAAGGGCTCTTACACCTTTGAGAACGGGAGCGGTATCCTCACTTTCCAGGGCGGTACCTTCTCGGACTATGAAAGCCTTACACACGACACAGCAAATCCCAGGACCTATGAGAACTATATGTACGACGTAGACAGGTTTCTGGTACAGGAGATCCACAATAACGGCGGCTCTTCCACCAAGTTCAGCGGAGACATGAGCCGTCTGTTCAAGGGAATGAAGAACGCCTACACCATTGACCTTTCGGGACTTGACTCCACAGATGTCACCTGCTACAATGAGATGTTCAAGGGCTGCAACAATCTCCAGACACTGAACATCGGCTCCTTCAACGTGACACGTTCTCTTATGTTCAACGGCAACAATGCCGAGATGTTCGACTTTGCCTACGGCGGAAAGTCCAAGATAAAGTCTCTTACACTGCCCGCATGGTTCAAGGTGACCACCGACCTTAAGCTTCCCAACATCGATGAGAATTATCTGGGCTGGGCAAAGGCAGGCACCACCAAGATAATCTCCGGCAGAGGTCAGTACGCAGAATTCGTTGCAGACACTGCAGGCGAATATGTTCGTATATCCAAGGAGCAGTTCAGAGAGGATGCAGGCACCTATTCCTTCAATGAGAATACGGGTGAGCTGGTCATCACAGGCGGTTCTTTCTCCAACTACGGTCTCAGGCACGTAGAAGGTCATACCTATGAAGAATGGTTCTATGACATCTACAAGCCCCTCATAAAGTCCGTAAGGGTGAATGCTTCCGCAGGTGCAGAGCTTTCCGGCAACTGCACGGGTATGTTCTCCAACATGGAAAACTGCACATCCATAGATCTTACGGGTCTTGCTACCGGCAAGGTCTACAACTTCAATGAGATGTTTGCAAACAACCCCGCCCTCACCAACCTGAAGGTGCCCATTGTAACCAGCAATGCCACATCCATGGCGTCCATGTTCTACAACTGCCCCAAGGTATCCACCCTTGACATCTCCTCCTTCTATATGGACAAGGTGACAAGCAAGGGCGAGATGCTGGCACTGGCTCCCATGAACGGCTACTCCTCCATCACCACTCTCAAGCTCCCCAGGAACTTCAAGGTGACAAAGAACGAGTACCTCCCCAACAAGGACACAAACTATGTGGGCTGGGCAAAGAGCGGCAGCAAGTCCGTAGTCAGCGGTTCAAAGGACTATGCGGTATTCACCTCCGACAACGCAAATATCGAGACCTATACAAGAGTAAAGACCGATGAGCCCGATTCCAACAACAAGTCCATCCAGCTCTACTACTTTGCAAACGGTTCCTACTATCCTGTTCCCGACGGGATGAACACCACAGGAGTTACACTGTACAAGCTGGTAAACGGTGAGTATGTAAGGTATCAGAACACCGATCAGCTCTACTACTACTCCAACGGCAGCTATTATCCCGTTCCCTCCGGAATGGACACCAATGGCATGACCCTTTACAAGCTGGTGAACGGTGTTTATCAGGTATACAGCCAGGCAAGCTCCACCCAGCTCTACTACTATTCCAACGGTTCCTACTATCCTGTATACACAGGCATGAACACCAACGGGATAACTCTTTACAAGCTGGTGAACGGTGTGTACACCATTTACAGCCAGCCCAATACCAATCAGCTCTACTATTACCTGAACGGTTCCTACTTCCCTGTTTACACGGGAATGAACACCAACGGCATGACCCTTTACAGACTGGTCAACGGCGTTTATCAGGTATACAATCAGGGCAATACCAATCAGCTCTACTATTATTCCAACGGCAGGTACTATCCCGTATATACAGGCATGAACACCAACGGCATGACACTGTACCGCTATGTGAACGGTGTTTATCAGGTATACAGCCAGGCTAATTCCAACCAGCTGTACTACTACTCCAACGGCAGCTACTATCCTGTATACTCCGGCATGAACACCAACGGCCTGACACTGTACCGCTATGTGAACGGTCAGTATCAGGTATACAGCCAGGCTAATTCCAACCAGCTGTACTACTACTCCAACGGCAGCTATTATCCCGTATACTCCGGCATGAACACCAGCGGTATGACACTGTACCGTTATGTGAACGGTCAGTATCAGGTATACAACGGCACCAATGAGCAGCTCTACTACCTGAACAACGGTGTTTACTATCCTGTTACCACAGGAATGAACACCAACGGCATGACTCTGTACCGCTTCGTGAACGGTCAGTATCAGATCTACCAGAACGGCAGCACCAATGAGCAGCTCTATTATCTCAACAACGGCATCTACTATCCCGTTACCACCGGTATGAACACCAACGGCATGACCCTTTACCGTTTTGCCAACGGTCAGTATCAGGTGTACAGGAACGCCGCTACCAATGAACAGCTCTACTATCTCAACAACGGTGTGTACTATCCTGTCACCGCCGGCATGAACACCAACGGCATGACCCTTTATCGCTATGCCAACGGTCAGTACAGCATTTACAACAGCAACAGCAATACCGGCACCCTGAACCTCACCGGCAAGAACTATGTTCTCGTCAACGGTCAGTACTATGAGATAACCTCCAGCACTACCGCTTCCGACGGCACTCAGTATGTATTTGCCAACAACAGGTACTACAACACTAATCAGGTGCAGATAGTTTCCGCCGACAAGCTCCCCCGGAGCGCTTCCGCAACGGGGAACGCAACAGGCATCACTTACTACGCTTCCAACGGCAAGCTCCACATAACATGGGACAACGAGCCCGCAGCTACGAGCTACATCCTCTACCAGGTGAAGTCCGACGGCTACAAGAAGATAAAGGAGACCACTTCCTCCACCGCAACTCTCGGCAATGCCAAGGGCGGCAAGACTTACGAAGTAGTGGTTTGCCCCGTTATCAACGGCAACATCTCCAGCCCCGACAACGCTCAGAGGGTAACTGTGAAGGTACCCGTTACCAAGCCCGTAGTAACAGCAAAGGTAAGCGGTTCCTCCGTAATGCTCTCCTGGGAGACCGTTCCCAACGCAGAAAAGTATCGTGTATACAAGTACGTTGACGGTTCCCTCAAGAAGATGGGAGAGACCAAGAAGCTCAATGTCAAGATCACAAGCCTTGCAAAGGGCAAGTACACCTTCGCAGTAAAGGCTTATGTGAACGGCAAGTGGACTACGGTCACCAAGAGCGATCTTGCAGCTGCCACCGTCAAGTAGCGGTCCGAGGCACCTGTACGGCTGACATCGGCTGACAGGCAGTGTTCGCAGGCTGTCAAGAGCGGTCTGACGAGCAGCGGGAGCACGGCTCCCCTATGAAATGATAGTTCCTCATTTCTTCATAAATCCCTTCCAAAGGCTATTCCCCCGGTCTTCTGCAGATCGGGGGTTTAGTCTGTCTGTATAAAAGACAGTGACCTGTCATAACTCTTTCAGGGCACAGATCGGCATTTTCCCGACCGCTGACCACCGTTTTAGTGCTTTTATCTAAACAAACAATCAAATTTTGTTGCTTTTCACGATTGCATTCAATGCTTTAAAGAGATATAATAGTAGAAAGGGTCGCTGACCCTTGAATACTTTGTCCGCTTATTTTTGGAGTTTAAAGCACTAAATTAAAAGGAGAAGATCTTAATGTTGCTTTGGCTGATTCTCATTCTTTACCTGCTGCTGATGATAGGCATCGGCATCTACTGTCGGAAAATGTCCTCTTCGGTGGATGATTTCGTTCTGGGCGGAAGGAGCATAGGTCCCTGGTTCACCGCCTTCGCCTACGGCACCTCTTACTTTTCCGCAGTTGTTTTCATAGGCTATGCCGGTCAGTTCGGGTGGCTTTACGGCGCATCCTCGACCTGGATAGGCATAGGAAACGCCATCATCGGCTCCCTGCTTGCGTGGATAGTGCTGGGAAAGCGCACAAGAGCCATGACAAAGCACCTTGGTGCATCAACTATGCCCGAATTCTTTGAAAAAAGGTATGGTTCCAGGTCACTGAAAATAGCCTCAGCCGTTATCATCTTCATCTTTCTTATCCCTTACACCGCTTCGGTGTATAACGGTCTTTCAAGGCTCTTTGAATCCGCCTTCCATGTTCCCTACACTGTCTGTATCATAGTTATGGCAGTGTTCACCGCTGTTTATGTTATACTTGGCGGATACTTTGCCACAGCCATCAACGACTTCATTCAGGGAATGATAATGCTGGCAGGCATCATTGCCGTGGTGGGCTGCTGCGTAAACTACAAAGGCGGCCTTACCGCTGCGATGTCCGCTCTTGCAGAGATACCCGACAGCAACGGTGTATACGGTTCCGTGGCGGGTCCCGACCCCATCAACCTCATAGGTGTTGTTATCCTCACTTCCCTCGGCACATGGGGACTTCCTCAGATGGTGGCAAAGTTCTATGCCATAAAGGATGACAAAGCCATCACAAGAGGGAGCATCATCTCTACTGTCTTTGCGGTCGTTGTTGCAGGCGGCTCCTCCTTCCTCGGCGGCTTCGGCAGGCTTTATGCTACTCTTACCGGAGAGCCGGGCAAAACTCCCCTCAACATTCTCTCCAACGGAAAGCCGGAATTTGATGCCATAGTGCCTGCGATGCTTAATGAAGCCCTCCCTCAGGCTCTTCTGGGTCTTGTTGTGGTACTGGTGCTCTCCGCTTCAATGTCCACCCTGTCCTCCCTGGTGCTCACCTCCTCCTCCACCCTTACCATTGACCTTATAAAGCCCTTGAAAAAGGATATGGACGAGAAAAAGCAGGTGCTCTGCATGAGAGTGCTCATAGTGGCTTTCCTGGCTCTTTCCGTTATACTTGCCATGAACAAGAACGCCTATATCACCACCCTTATGTCCATTTCGTGGGGTGCGCTTGCAGGCTCCTTCCTGGCGCCCTTCCTGTGGGGTCTTTACTCCAAGAAGATAACCAAGACCGCCTGCTGGTTCTGCCTTGTCTGGGGCGTGAGCATCACGATCCTCCACACCGCTCTTTTCTCAATGGGCTGGTTCCCCGGGATAACTGAAAAGGTCGCAGAGCTGGGACTGAAGCTCAACATCATGTCGCCTCTTAACTGCGGTGCCTTTACCATGCTGTCATCCCTTGTCCTCTGCCCGCTGGTGAGCCTTCTCTCCCCCGTTTCCAAGAAGACTTCCGCCGCAGCCGACAACGCTTTCGCATACAGCACCTGATGCTATCATCCCCTTGCAGCAGCAATTGCTGCAAGGGGATTTTTCTGCTTTCCTGTCCGAAAGGGACAGTTTTTTTATGCTTCTGTCCCCGCTGATAACTGACCACCCGATGCCCCGCCATGTTCATCCTTTGCTAATTGCACAAATTATCAAAAAATATATTGACTATTATGCGAATTGATGATATAATATCATTTGTAGGCTGCGGTCACTGTGACGGCGGCAGTAAACAGTTAAAGGAGTTTAGTTATGGATTATTTGCAGATCGAAAAGGTTGTAGGCAGAGAGATCCTTGATTCAAGAGGAAATCCTACAGTTGAGGCTGAGATCACCCTGGCAGACGGCACTGTAGCAAGAGGAACCGCTCCCTCCGGAGCATCCACAGGTGAGTTCGAGGCTCTCGAGCTCAGAGACGGTGACAAGGGCAGATACCTTGGCAAGGGCGTTCAGAAGGCTGTTGATAACATCAACACCGTTATCGCTAAGGCTATAGAGGGCATGGACGCTTCCGATATATATGCAGTTGACGCAGCTATGATAAAGGCTGACGGCACCAAGGACAAGTCCAACCTGGGCGCTAATGCTATACTTGCTGTTTCCATCGCTACCGCAAGAGCAGCAGCAGCTTCCCTCGATATTCCTCTGTACCGTTTCCTGGGCGGCGTTCAGGGCACAAAGCTCCCCGTTCCCATGATGAACATCCTCAACGGCGGTGCTCATGCAGACAGCGCAGTTGATACTCAGGAATTCATGATCATGCCCGT
>ODAI012946207.1_pt1 | contig 17085 bp, 14 predicted proteins | sample 1539321 | NCBI WGS metagenome assembly ODAI01 (sample SAMN02144231, study PRJEB22623) | gut metagenome | biome: sheep rumen | host: Ovis aries | place: New Zealand | reverse complement strand
TTCGCTGGTCGGTCCTGATTCGCAGAGAACAGATTGGACGTGGCATTACAGCGTCCAAGAATACAAAGACGGAAGCTGCCGGTTTATTGTACGCGTCGCGCCGTCCTGATCATGAGCTGGATACCCACAAATCCTTGAAAACAAGGGATTCTACCAACGGTCGGTTGTCAGTTGGAACAGGAACTGATAGGTTTAGAATAAGAAAACCATCGGGAGAGATTCTATGAAGACCGTACATATCAGAAAGACGATCTGCACTCTGCTTGCCTGCATCATGATGGCATACTGCCTGCCGTCCTGTACAGGGACCGCACCTGTTTCCACAACAGTCAGCGGGACAACTCAGCAGACTGGGAGTGAGGCCCCGAAGGAACTTCCCGATGTTGATGAGCAGATCAAAAAGCTCAGCAATGTACAGGGCAACATCTGGATCAACGGGGATCCGAAGTATAAGGATCTGTTAGGGCGTCTTGTGAACCAGTTAAAGGATAACGTCAGTATCAGGGGTTCATTGATCATTGCGACTGACGATGACGTTATCGTGGCTGCCGGCATGCGTCTTAAAGATAAGGACGGCAGTGAAGTTACTCCGTATACAACATATGAGATCGGCTCGGTAACCAAGTCAATGACCGCCGTCTGCATCATGAAGCTCGTTGAAGAAGGCAAGATAAAGCTTGATGACACGTTGGGCGATTTCTTCCCCGAATACAGTTCATGCCCTTTCTACGGCGAGGTTTCCAAAGTGACTGTCAGGAATCTTCTGCGCATGCGTTCGGGAATCAGTGATTTCGTAAATGACCCGGAAGGTTTCTGGGGCGAAGAGACAGCTTCGGAGCTTGTCGGAACAGGCAATCCGAGTGGAGAGGCCTTCTGCAATTTCTTTGATAAATACGGCGATAAGATAGTCCGACAGGCATTTTGCAGAAAACCCGGTTTTGAACAGGATATTAAATTTGAGTATTCGAACACGAATTACACGCTTCTTGCCGGGATAATCGAAAAGAAGAGCGGAATGTCATACGCCGGATTCATGGAGCAGACAGTATTCAAGCCCTGCGGCATGACCGATACGACTTCGATGAAAGAAGGAAATGTCCAGGCTTCGATCAGGAAAAATGCCTGGTATAACCCTGTTAATTCAAGCAAAGGGTGCGGCGATGTTCATTCCTCAGCAGTCGATCTTCTTAAGTATCACAGGGCGTTGTTCGGAGATCATCTCCTGAGTGAGGGATCGATGAAAGAGATGATGAATTTTGTCGACGGCTACGGCTTCGGATGGCAGCAGATGGATCAGTGGATCTTGCATGGAGGAAGCACGGCGGGCTTTTCGACTTTTAACGGAGTGTTAGATAAAGACGGAAGGAATATCTACGTCATCATGTGCGCTAACCAGGGCGAAGAGTACGTCCTGCAGGTTATCGTACCAATGTCCGGTCTGGCGGATTAAGTGTTACCCCACCCGCCTGGTGAGAATATTTTACCTAAGGAACGCATGCAGACCTGCATTTCGATGAGGTCTTTACCACAAAAACAGTTAAGGTATACTATTAGATGCACACGTAAGACAGGCTCGCAAAGCGTTGATTTCTAAAGTCCTCCGCGCGAGCTGCGCTCGCTTCCCTGAAGGGTGATTGGAAATATGGGTAAACTTTTTGCGATTCTTCCTTGTTATAACGAAGAACTGAACATCGGTGAACTGATAGATAAATGGCATGCTCAGAAAGATGAGCTGGGATCCGCCGGTTACGAACTGGTCATCGTCGGAATAGATGATTGCAGTACCGATAACACGAAGAAAGTAATTGAAGATAAGAGCAAACAGTACGATAATGTCTTTCTTCTTCCACATGAAGTCAACAAGGGACTTTGCGGCGGACTCAATTCCGCTATAGGTTATTTTCTCAAAAACGGCGGCAAAGACGATCTGATGGCCCTGATGGACGGGGATAACACTCATGATCCGAAATATATCCATGCCATGCTCAAAAAACTTAAGGACGGCAAAAAGGACTGTGTCATAGCTTCCCGTTACTGCAAGGAATCGGCTGTGGTCGGTGTATCCAATCACAGGGAATTCATGAGCGACATGGCCAAGCTGTATTACAGTTTTGTCCTTCAGGTCCCCGGCGTTAAGGATTACACATGCGGTTACCGCCTCTATACTTATCCGATAATCGAAAAACTTGTGGAGAAGTATGGCGAAGATCCCATCGTGGAAAAGAGTTTCGCATGCATGATGGAACTTCTGTACAAGATCTATACTGTCGGCGCCACTTTCGACGAGACGGGATTCGAGCTCCGCTATGATCAAAAGCAGGGGCAGAGTAAGATGAACGTGCTGAAGACAATGAAAAAGAGTCTGACGACTGCCGTTAAGCTCAAAGCCGAAGACAAGAGAAACAAACGCGAGGGCATGAAGACGAGTTCGTTCATGATTTACGGTTTCTTCGCGTTTTTTGTGCTTTTGCTGTTGTCATCCACGTATTTTTTTGTATTATCGGATGATTTCGGTCATGATGCCGGTATTTTCGCATATATCGGATATGCAGTAACACAGGGAAAGGCCATGTATCTGGACGCGTGGGACAACAAAGGCCCGCTCCTGTATCTGATAGAAGCGCTGGGTATCCTGATCCATTACCGCCACGGAATCGGTTTGCTTGAATTCGTTACGCTGTTCACTTCGATGGCCTTCCTGTACAAGACAGCGAAGCTTTTTGTATCGAAGGAAATCTCGGCTGCATGTGCGCTTGCGTGCATGATGCTGCTTCTTGTAACTAATGAAGGCGGCAACCATGCTGAAGAGTATGCATTGCCGTTTACCATAATAGCTTTCTATCTGATAGCGAAATTCTATGCGAACGGGCTCAGCCTTAAAGCTTATGAAATGATGATAGTAGGCTTCTGCATTTCGGCCGTATTCCTGATAAGACTTAATATCCTGGCTTTTCTCGGATGTGCGGTCTTGGGAGTAATAATCACGCTGATAAAGAACAAAGAATATAAAAAGCTGGGGAAAGTCTTCGGCTTTGCGTTTGCGGGATTCCTGATACTTTTGATCCCCGTATGTATTTTTCTGGCATCGACCGGGACTTTGAAGGCATGTATTGAAACGGCATATCTGGATATCCTCGGTACATTTTCGGATGTATCGTTGATCTATAAGCTCAATTCCGTGAACAACATGATCCTCGACATGGCGAAGACCGGAACGCTTTGTCTCATCATCGCTTTTGTGTTCTTTTACATTTTGAGATCATTGCTCAGGAAAAGCGGCAGGAACAATTTTGACACACTGTGCCTGATCTCTGTTTTCGGCCTGCTGACGACTTTGTTGGCCAACGGTGTGTCCGGAGCTAAACATAACCATTATTTCATTTCGTTTGTACCGGTCCTTATTATTCCGGCAGTGGCTTTGGCAAAACTTATTACCGGTTTTATCGATCACAACAGTGACGGGAAGAAGGCAAGTGATGATTTCAAAGCTGCCGCAGTCATTATCCTGGTCCTGGTTACCGGCGCTCCAGGCATGTTCGATCTGATGCATGAGACTTATACGTATATGGATCCGAACTATATGTCTTATTCGAGGGCGGTAGCAAAGTACATAGAAGATAATTCGGATGAGACGGATATGGTACAGATCTTCGGAGGCGCAAGTGCGGCATCAGCCAATTACGGCTCTAAGAGATTTGCCGCATCACGGTATTTCTATTACAACAACGGACGGTTCAGTGAAGGGGCAAAAACGGAATTTGCAAAGAAGATCTATGAAGATGTGACTAAGAACCAACCTAAACTTATCATGTTCGAAAACACGTTCAATAATAAGCAGGCGGATTTTATCGAACACTGTCAGCATGCGGATGAATGGAACGCTTTTATCGAAGAGAATTATACGGTGGAAGAAAACGACTTGAACTATGTAGTCTACAAACACAAGTAGAGGTTGGCAATGGCAAAACTTAAGAGCTATTCATGTACAAAATGCGCCGGTGTCCTGAATTTTGATGAGGATCATGAGCTGTTCGCATGTCCTTTCTGCGGCAATGAATTCAATGTTGTCGAGCTCCACCGTGAAGAGCTGTCAGCACAGGGAGCATCTGCTCTCAGGAGATTGAGATTTGATACCGCCGAAGGAATATTCAAGACGGTGCTGTCAAAGAACCCCCGTGATTTCGGAGGCCACCTGGGGATGATACTTGCAAAAGGCAGGATAGCATCTGTTGAAAACCTAAGTGATATCGGCAGGATCAAAGACTGTGAATTCAAGCCTGCAAGGCGTGCGCTGCATAACGCAAAAAAAGAAGCCGATGCCGGGAGCGCGTATTTTGACAAGCTTTCCGAACTGCTCGCTTTGGCCGAAAAGTATAAGGAACTCTGCGCCGGGGAGGACGAGCGCACCAAAATGGCAAGAAGATCTTTTCAGGCAATAGCCGACCATGAGCTTGAGGTCGATATAGCCAGGGAAGAATCAAAGGATAATCTCAGTGGAATAGTAAAGGAATACCCTGCGGCAGCATTGCCCGTTGCCATATACAGTGCCGTCAGATTCGTCAGTGATGAGATCGACAAGAAGAGCTATGAAGCCAAACACAAACGGAACATGGCATCTGATCACAGCCAAGCCGCAAAAATGTCTTCAGAGGCAGAAGAGATCAAAAAGAAGTATTCGGAAACATACACGGAATTAAAAGTTCTCGATCCTGCCGTTAACGGATATAAGCCTGCATATGCTTCAAAAGTCGATGCAGGACCCGATCCGTTTGCAGACGTGACAAAGAATGTCAATTGCGTAAAGTGCGGCGGACAGCTGTTGCTCGATAAGGAGAAGAGGCTTTATGCATGCAGCTTCTGCGGAGTCGCATACGGCACATCACTGTTTTTCGATCACCCTCTGCGCAAGGCCAAACAGGCTCTTGCCGCAGCCGATTATACCGAGGCGGACCAGAGGTTCTCGCACATGCTCATGGTCGATCCCAAGGATTATGAGGCCCTGTTCGGCAGGATCCTCTGCGCCGGCAAATGGAAGAATGTCCCCGATATAGAACTCGATGACAAAATGCTTCCGCTCATGGAAGAGCGCCTTACGGACAGATCCGATGAAGCGTTCCTGCATTCGGACGAAGAGCACAAGGAATTCTTCAGCAACGTGCAGACGATAGTTACATACTACATAAAGTGGATCCATTTGAATCAGGACCTGGACAGCATGAGGAAAGCAAAAAAACGTGTGCGCAGTAATTCGCGGATCGCTCTTTCTGCGTATTCTGACAAGGAAGCGGAAGCCAAAGCGTTTGAAATAGATAAAAAGATCGAAGACGTGAAGATGAAGATGAAGGAGCTGCGCGCAAGATTTGATGAGCTGAAAAGGACGATCGACAAGGAGAAGACCGCATTTTCACTCGCGGAAAAACCGGATCCGTAAAACAGCACCGTGATAAGAAAATAAAAGAAGCTGCCTTATGACAGCTTCTTTGTTTTGCTTTGGTTTATTCCGCTAAGCGGTTATTATCCCTCGATGTTAGCGATAAGCTCGCCGCTTGCTGTGTAGTACTGGAAAGAGATCTTGTCAGCACGGATCTTGCAAGACTTCTCGAAAGAGTCCTTGAGGCTCTCGATCTGCTTCTCAAGGCCGCTGTTCTCGAGCTTTTCCTTGACCTGAGCGATCTGCTCGGGTGTGTAGTCCTGCTTGTAGTAGTACTTGTAAGTAACAGTGTTTTCCTTTACCTCGATGGAAGCATCCTTGTAAACGCTCTTGAAAAGGCTGTTCTCTTTCATCTCGTCAACCATCTTCTGAAGATCGGCAGGCTTGATAGCAGCCTCGATAGTCTTGGGGCGGCATCCTGCAAACATGAAGAGAGCCATGAAAACAACTAAAACACTTGCAACGGTTTTACGCATAATTAATTCCTCCTAAATCTCCCGCAAAGTGATTAACAAGCAACAATACTAATTTAGAGCGCCTTTATTGTCAATGCGGATTTTGAGGCAGTTTGATAACAAAATCCAAATGAAAATATAAATAAATATATCAAAGAAAAATGTTTTATTTTATAATCTAACCATCTTTATTTTTTCACCGGAGGTGATTTGCATGACTTTTGAAGAATTGATGGATTATGCAGTAAATCATGACTGTTCCGATGTCCATATTACCCAGGGTACAAATCTTGCAGTAAGAAGATATGGCGTTCTCCATATTCTTGACGAGCGTCCGACTGCCGAAGAGGCACAGGATATGATCTATGAGATCCTTTCCAGAGAAGAAATAGAGCGTGTTGAATCAGGCGAGGACGTTGACGTAGGCCGTATGACCGACAACGGCATAAGGATCAGAGCCAACGTTTATCATCAGCGTAACAACCTTGCGTGCAGCATCCGTCTCCTCATGGCGGAGATCCCCGAATTTGAGGCTTTGGGACTTCCTGACGTTATCAAGGAGCTCGCGCAGAAGAATAACGGTATCATCCTCGTCACAGGTCCTACGGGTTCAGGCAAGACGACAACTCTTTCAGCTATCGTAGACTTCATCAACAAGAACGAGGCAAAGCACGTTATCACGATCGAGGATCCTATCGAGTATATCTATCCTCACAACCGCGCCATGATCCACCAGCGTGAGCTCGGCCGCGACGTTAAGTCTTTCTCTTACGCTCTGCACTCCGCACTCCGTGAAGACCCGGATATCATCCTCGTCGGTGAAATGCGTGACTTCGAGACGATCGCCGCCGCTATCACGGCTGCCGAGACAGGACACCTGGTCCTTTCCACACTCCACACACAGAGTGCCGCACAGACCATCAACAGAATCATCGACGGCGCTCCTGCCGAGATGAAGATGACAATCCGCACACAGTTCGCACAGAGCATCCAGGGTGTTATCTCCCAGCAGCTCCTTCCTACGGCTGACGGCAACGGACGTGTTCTTACGACAGAGATCATGACAGGTTCGAGCGCTATCAGGAACCTCATCAACGAGGATAAGATCCAGCTGATCCCGGGCTCCATCCAGTCTTCACACCAGCTCGGAATGCACACATTGAACGAAGACCTCGCAAGACTTCACCAGCTCGGCCTCATCACAAGAAGGACCGCAATGGATGCAGCATACGATCCCCAGGATCTTGAGAAGATATTGGGAACATCAATGGCTTTCTATCAGTAAATTACGTTATTTCGACGCTTACGCAAAAGGAGTGCCTCAGCCGGGGCACTCTTTTTATTTAATGCATCCGGGGCGGCTAAGGTGACCGATAATAATTGATTTTGAAAAGAAAAGAATCTAATATAAATATCGGAATTAACGGGTTTTTCTCGAAAGGGGTAGATCATGGCAACACTTTGTAAGAACTGCGGCTTTGCGCTGGTTTTCGATCCTGCAAAACAAAGACTGGTATGCTCCGCGTGCGGAAGTGCTTTCCGCCCGGAAGAGGTCGAATCGGAGGCAAAGACATACAGGGAAGATCTTGAAGCAGAATCCATAAACAAGATCAACGGTACTGATGACAAGGACCTCATGGACTGCTACGTCTATACGTGCAGCGAGTGCGGCGGCGAGATAATCGTAAACGGAACCGAGGCATCAACGACCTGCGTTTTCTGCGGCAATCCGAACGTTGTTTTCAGCAGGATCGCGAAGCAGAAGTGCCCGGAGTATGTCCTTCCGTTCAAGGTAACGAAGGAAATGGCTCTGCAGATCGCAAGAGACAGGATCAGCCAGGGATTTTTCATCCCGAAGCAGATCAAGAATTTCTCCGTCGACTGCTGCAGGGGCATCTATCTGCCTTACTGGATAGTCAATGCGGACTTCCAGGACGCCGTTGTTGTAAAGGGAACCGTGAAGCAGGGCAAGAGTTCTGTCACCCGTTATTTCGGGCGTGCAGGCACGATGAAGCTGAAGAATCTTCCGCTCGATGCATCGCGCGCTCTTTCCGATGAGAGCTCATCAAGGCTCGAGCCGTTCGTTCTCAAAGACCTGAAGCCCTTCGATGAGGATTACCTTTTGGGCTTCTATTCCAACGTATCGGACGTCACATACAGTGACATCAAGAAGTCCGCGATCACAAGGGCAGAAGAGTTTTTCAAGGCTCAGGCCATGGATGATATCGATGCATCTTCGAAAGAAGTCGTAGCATCGCAGCCGTCCATAAGACTTGATCCTGACATGGTATATGCGATGCTGCCGGCATGGTTCATCTCGTTCAGATACAAGGGCAAGCACAACACCATTCTGGTTAACGGCGAGACGGGCAAAGTCGTATGCGCGCTGCCATGGAAAAAGGTGCTGTTCTTTACACTTCTGATCCTGCTGGGAATCGTTATCACGATCGGAGCTTTTTACGTTTTCAGGGCGACTCTGCCGGCATTTTTCGCAGGCCGCAGAACGTCGCGCTCAAGCAATAACCGCGGTAAGCTGATCGCATTTCTTATCGCCGGAATCATCGCGCTGTTTACCACCGGCATAAGAAAGGTCGTCAAGGTCATCAAGAACATCCAGCTGACGCAGGACAAGAACATTTTCAATTTCATGAAGAAGAGGCAGGGGTCGTTATGATTGATTTTCTTTCATTTGTGTTTGCCCTGGGCGTCGGCTTCGGAGTCTCATGCTGGTTGTTCGGCACTTTGCTCGACAAGTCCAACAACATAGGTGACTACAAGGGAGACAGAGGCGACTACAACGCTTATGCCAAATTCAACACCAAAAGGGATAAGATGGACAAGGGAGAGATCCAGTCGTTCATTTACCTTTATTCGGAACGCATGTCCAAAAAGCCGTCTTCAGATCCTTCCGCTGTTTTGTACAAGGGCACCGATCTTGTCAGAAGACTGACGCCCGAAGAGCGCGAACAGATCAAAAAGTCTGCGTCTGCCGGCGAGTCCGTCTCCGAAAAGAACGGCATCAGCAAAAAGAACAGCTTTGTAGACGAATTTGAACAGTGGGAGAAAGATTACGGCACCAAGAGCGATCTCAAAGGCGTTTTCAGGCCCCTGGAAGAAGATCCGAGAAGGGCCGGTCTCTGATGCAACATTTTATAAGCCTCAACTGTACTTAAGGTATAAACCTTAAGGGAGGATCAAGGGATGAGACACACACCCATCAAGAGCGTATGCTGTATAACCGCGGCGGCAGCTGTGCTTTTCGGCATGGCCGGATGCGCCAAGCCCAAAGTATTAAATACGGAGCCTACTGATTATAGTGCGGGAGAGACGGCCACGATAACCGTTTTCGATGCCGGCAAAGACACTGCCGGCGATAAGTATGAAGAGACGACGGCACCTTCAGATACGACTGCAGCGACCGGGACATCAAAAGGCGATTTTCCCAAGTCGGGCAGCATCAACGGATTGAAATACAACCTGATAACGTCTGACACTTCCGGAAGCGGGGAGGTGGAACGCGGATACTATGTTTTCCAGTCCAAGGAGGATGCCGCATTTCCATACAAGATCCTTATCGCCATGGGCGAGAAAAGCACCGGCGGATACGATATTTCGATCACGGACATTCAGTATGACGGATCCAATATAACGATCACCGTCAGGGAGACTGTTCCGGCCCCGGACAGCATGGTCACGGAAGCTATCACGTATCCTACATGCGCCGTCGAGATAAGCGGGAGGCCCCATACCTTCAAGGTCGTGGACGAAGGCGGATCCGAATATAAGTGCCTGCTTACCAGGATGGAAAAGACAACCGGCGATTCCGAGAAAGACGGAAAGCTGATCGCATGGTTTGCCGACGGAGCAGGCGAGATCATGCATAAGACTTACGTTTACGAGCTCTCTGACGGCAGATTAAGGCTCGAGAACGTTAAGTCGGTTACTGAAAGCTGGGGTTCGCCAAAGTGGATCGATACTGTAACCGGCACGGCAATCGTGTCGACGAGGCAGGAGGCAGCTGAAATAGCGAAGAAATTCGGCTCCTGCGGCTACGTCATGTATCCGAACGATAGCAACAGGCCCCACTCTGTAGAGGAATTCCTCGCAAACAAATAACTCCAAAAATGTCAGCAGCGCATCTGGAATGCGCTGCCGGCGGAGTGAGGAATTATGAAAGACTGGATAGGTTGGCTTAATTATAGTTTCCGGCAAAAGGTTTGATCTCAAGCCGGTCACTGATGAGGTTCACTGCGGCGGGACGGAGCGCTGCTTTTCGGGCGCATCCTGAGAAACAGGCAAATGAGAGTAATGTTGTAGCTGCAACTACCATGAGTGCGATCGCGCATGCCCTGTTCATTTTGCTGTCCTCCTCTGGAGTGATTCATATTTTCTGGCCACATTATGTCAGGCCCGCTATATGCGGACAATCAGCAATTGCAGTTGCTTATGACGGTTAAACCACACTTTGAAGGCTGTCTGTATCCGTTTTCAGAGATAGATAAGGTCCGGTTTCAGCATTTTATGGTTAAAAGTGTCTAACTTTATTGACTGAAACGCCTGAAAATTAGTTACCAATGCGCCCATGGCTAAGTGCTATAATCTTGCTCGTTCGGGAGCATAACTCCCCCAAAAACAGATAAGGATAGGATGAATTAAAATGAAAAAGACAAAGATCACAGCACTTCTTCTTGCTGGCTGTATGGCTCTTTCTCTTACAGCATGCAATCCTGCTGCAGGCAAGCGCGATGACGATGACAAGCGCGAAGAGACAACAACTGAAGAAGAGACAACCACAACAGAGGCTACTACAGAAGCCACAACCGAGGAGACAACAACTGAGGCTACCACAGAAGCTACTTCTGAGGAGACAACCGCAGCTGCTGCTAAGCGTGAAGCATTCACAGGCAAGATCATTGACTTTGATGACATGCACTTCTCCATCAACGGAAAGACTTACACTCTCGGCAAGACAACACTTCAGGAAATGATCGATGACGGCGTTCCTTTCGAAGCAAGCGATATCAAGCACGCTTCCGAAGACATGAAGAAGAACGCAAGATCCCTCACTGGCTTCAGGATCACACTCGACAAGTTCTGGTCTGCACAGGTCGGCATCATGAACCTTTCTGATTCCGCTAAGCCCATGAGCGAGTGCGTCATCTGCAGCATCAGAGTTCCCAGCCTTGAGAACCACTACAACAACGGCGCAAACCTTTCATTCGACTTCCCTATGGACCTCACAATGGAAGAGCTTGTTGCAAATGCAGGCGAGCCCGAGGGCGACAACAAGAAGCACTATGAGGGCGACAACGGCTACTACACAGATACTTACACATACAAGCAGAAGTCAAAGAAGTATATCGGTTCCAAGTCATTTGAGTTCGAGTTCAAGAAGGGCGAGATCACAAGCATCTCTATCAACTACCTTCCTTGATCTGACGGAACAGTTTGAGCTTTCAAAGGGCTGCCTTCGGGCGGCCCTTTTTTTCATGCGTTGTTTTTGGTGGGCGGTGTTGGTGGTGTTTTTGGTGTGCACGGCGGGGTGCGACGGGGACGGTGGCCGCTTGCGTGGTACGTTGGCGCTCGAAAGGTGTGACATTCCGGTCTGTGTTAGCCGTACATACGAAAACGGTATTTTCATCGATTTTATATGTGCATTTTGGCCGATTTTGCCCCGATCAGCCGAAAATGTACATACGAAAACAGACTTTTTCTGAAAAATATACGTGCACAAAGCCTTCCAGGGGCCATTTTCGATGAAAATGCACGTATAAAAACGGCCTTTTTTCGAGTTTCGTATGTACACGATTTCAGCTGACCGCCGAGCAGCAGATGTGGCGAGGCGACGGGCGACGCATCGCTGCGGTACAACGGTGGCATGTGGCAGGCGTGTAGCAGGCAGTCAGGCGAGGCGTTGTGAGCACACGGCAGTCGGACAGCAACGCGCAGCGCCCCAACGCCCCAAGCTTGGAAACGGTGAATTTAAAGAAATTTAATTTTTCTTGATATATAATCAATTCATAACCGCCGATGCGGGTCCTCTTTTGCGCCCGCTTTTCCGACCGCTTTACGCGGGGGTGCCATGACTAAACAGGATGATTTTTTCGAGAATATTAAAGAAGACTGCAAGAAGGTTTTTATGAAGAGGATGCCGACAGGGAACTTATGAGATATTTCGCGGGCGTCGCGTCGCTCTTTGGCGCGAAGGTCTGCGTTGAGGGTGTTGAGACGGCGAGGATGAGAGATATCATCCAGAGGTTCGCGGTAGAGAGCTTCCAAGGATATTACTATGCAAAGCCTCTCGTTCTCGATGACATCCTTAAGTGGGAACCTAAGGCTTAAAGGAGAGGGCTTATCTGATGGGGAAGAAAAAAGGACTGTTGAAGGCGGCCGTGCTGTTTGTTCTCGCGGTATTCATCGCAGGCTTTGCCGCACCGTTTAACGTTAAGGCGGAAGAGAAAAAAGGCAAGACCGTCCGCGTCGGCGTGCACGAAGCTCCCTTCTTCATTACCGACAAGTACGGAAGAAAGTCCGGTTATTCCTATGAATATCTGCGCAAGATCGCGGCTTACGCCGGCTGGACATATGAGTATATCGAAGGCTCATGGTCAGAGCTTCTCGAAAAGCTCAAAAAGGGCGAGATCGACCTGATGAGCGACGTGTCATTATCTGAGGAGCGCAAGAAAGATATGCTCTTCTCGTCGCTTCCGATGGGTACCGAGGCATACTATATCTATGTAGCAGACAGCAATCAGGATATAACATCGAAAAACCTTTCATCGCTCAACGGAAAGAGGATAGGCGTCGGCCGGGGCAGCATCCAGAAGGATATGTTTGTCGACTGGGCGGCATCCCGCGGGATCAGCGCCGAGATAATCGAGATGAGCTGTTCGGTGTCCGAGGCACTCAACTATCTGGGAACAAAATACGATGCCTTTATTACGATGGATGTTTACGCTTCCAACGAGAAGCTCGTTCCTGTCTTTAAGCTCGGTTCGTCACCGTTCTATTTCGCAGTTACGAAGAGCAGGCCCGATCTTTTGGAAGAGCTCGACAACGTGCTCAACATGATCCAGGACGAGAACAAATACTATGACCAGCAGCTTCACGACAAGTATCTGAAGAATGCGGAGACCAAAAAATACCTGAACAGCAGAGAGAAGGAATGGCTCGCAGGCCACGGGAAGATAAGGGTCGGCTACCAGGACAATTATCTCGCATTCTGTGCGAAAGATCCTGCAACGGGCAAGCTGACGGGTGCGCTTAAGGATTATCTTGATTATGCCGCACTGGTGTTTGAGAATGCGCATATTGAGTTCGAGCCGGTCGCTTATCCGACCGCATCCGAAGCGATAGAAGCGATGAAGAGAGGGGAGGTCGACTGCGTTTTCCCGGCAAACCTGACCGATTACGATGCAGAGCAACTGGGGATATTGATGTCGCCTGCACTCATGACTACCGAAATGAATGCGGTCGTCAGGGCATCCGAACAGAAGGAATTCCTGCGCAAGGACAAGATCGTCGTTGCCGTCAACGAGGGCAATACCAATTATGACATGTTCCTTGCCGATCACTATCCGAAGTGGGAACGCACATATTTCAAGAACACTCCGGCAGGACTCGAGGCAATAGCCGACGGCAAGGCCGACTGCGTTATCATAAGCAGCTACCGCTTCAGCAACATATCAAAGCAGTGCGAAAAGCTCCATCTGGCAACGGTCTATACCGGCGTCAACATGGATTACTGCTTCGCGGTAAGCGAAGGCGATACCATACTCTATTCCATCCTTTCAAAAGCGATCGGAGTCGTTCCGGAAGGTATCGTCCATTCGGCACTGACCTATTATTCGACTGAAGACGTAAAGACTTCTTTTGGCGATATAATCAAGGACAACCTTTTCATCATCCTGACGGTGATCGCCGTTATCCTGTTCATCATCGTGCTGTTGCTGCTCCACAATATCAGAGCGAACAAGACGATCCTGGAAAAGGAAGATCAGGTAAAAGACCTGAACAGGAAAGCTAATGTGGATCAGCTGACGCAGGTCCGCAACAAGAGCGCATACAATGAATACATTAAGAAGCTTCAGGATCAGTTAGACAGGGACGATGTAATAGATTTCGCCATTTGCATATTTGACTGCAATGACGTGAAGAGCATCAATGAACAGTACGGTCATGATAATGGCGATATATATATCAAGAATGCCTGTCTGCTGATCTGCAAGGTGTTCGCCCACAGCCCGGTCTTCCGTATCGGAAACGACAAATTTGCGGTCATACTGATGAATAATGATTTCACCGGCAGGGAAGAGCTCATAGCCCTGCTCGGCAAAAAGCAGGAAGAGCGCAATGCGGTAGTAAAGAGCGCATGGGAAAGAGTCAATGTCGCATACGGGATCGCAGTCTATGACCATGAGCTTGACGACGAGCTGCTCGATACAGCCGCAAGAGCCGAGAAGTCCATGCACGACAACAAGCGCAAGATGAAGAGCAGGAAATGAATTATACGTTGCCGCTCTGTCCGGGTGTACTGTAAACAGGCTTCGGATTGCCGCAGTTTCCGCAGAAATTAAGTGAAGAGGGAGCGCCGCACTTTGAGCAGTACCATGTGCTGACAAATTCGCGCTGCCTTCCGCACTTTGGGCAGAAATTGAGACGGTTTACGCTGCCGCAGGTGCAGGTCCAGTTGCCGACAACTGCCGGCCTGTATATGGTCTGTACCTTGTCCGGCATGGTTACGATGCAGAAATCGTTTTTCGAAGACTTGACTATGATGATGCAGGATACGACGAACATCGCGATAACGAATCCGAACCAGAGGATGATGCTGATGCCTGCAAGAGCCTCGAGATCCGAAGCGCCGGCACCCATCAGGATAGCGTCATAGATACCGTGGATGACGATAGGGACAAAGATCGCGAGAAGAATATTTGAGAGGCACTTGCCCTTCTTCTGTGTGATAGCCGCATACTTTGCCTTGCTGTAGAAAAAGCCCATGAAGACCGCGAAGCATGCGTGGCCGGGAACAGCGGTGATCATACGCGCGATCGCGGTACCGACACCGTTGCTGAATACGTAGCCGACGTTCTCGAAAGCGGCAAATCCGAGGGATACGAATACCGCATAAACGATGGCGTCATAGCTGTAGTTGAAGTGCTTGTTTTTCCAGGTGATTATCCAGAGAACGAAAAACTTTCCCAATTCCTCCGCGGGACCTACGATGATCATCGCGTCCACGATCTGCGAGAGAACAGTCTTTTCGGGACTTACCGACTCGATGATGAACCCGCCCGCGAGCTCTGCTATCATGGCGGTCAATACCGTTGCCATTCCCGCAAAGAAAAGAGCTACAAGAAGACCGAACGGTTCTTTCTCTTTCTTGTCGTTGAAATAGATAAAGCATAAAAGACCGATGACGGGGATGATGGCTAAAACAAATAACATATCGTTCTCCTGTATGTTTACTGCGGTTTCTTAAACGCAAATAAGAATAACACACTTATTATCTTTGTTCACTAATAAAGACCCCTCCGGGTGTGGAGGGGGGGATGGGGATAGTGGTGTCCGGAGAGGGCCTTTACAGGTAATTACATGAGACTAATTGCTGTTTTGTTCTGGCGGCTGTCCGCCATTGCCGTTGCCGTCACCGGGGCCGCCTGAAGGAGGGTTGCCTGTGGGAGGATCGCCTGAAGGCGGGTCACCTGCGGGCTTTTCGGGAGGAGTTCCGCCGCCGTTTCCGCCTGACGGGGGCTCGCCCTGAGGCATCTGGCCGTCAGGCTGTCCGTTTGAAGAAGATCCGGTTGCGATGGTGATCGCGGTTCCGTCGGATGCGGTTCCTGCTTTGTATTCGGTTCCGTTTATATAGAGTTTATGTCCGTTCAGATCAATGGAATCCGCGTCGCACTTGAGTGATGTGACATACGAGTCGCCTGTGAGGACCCACTTGGAGCCGGATGCGATCTCGACATATACCTGACCTTTGTTATCGGCGTTTACCGCTCCCGTGTAGGTGCTTTTCGCCGCCATATACATGTTGAGTACAGAGACGCTGTCAACGACTATATCGCCGTTTAATGTCTGGTTGCTCAGATAGAGATTTACTTTTCCGCCGTTGGAGCCTTCCGTGCCCCAGCCTGCCGCGCACGCTCTGAGGAAAACACCGGAAGAGTCCTGATTTACTATTTCTGCGTTCTCGAGAGTGATGTTCGCGGCGGTGTTGTTGACGAAGAAAACATCGCCCTTTTTGTTAGTGAGCGAGCCGCCGTTCATGGTGAAGGATGCAAGTCCCACCGATGCGTCGCCTGACATCGACTGGTATATCATGACCGCCTGATACCAGCTTGATTTGTCGCTGTTCTGTGTGTTGTTGTCCGCGGTGAGCTTCACGTTCTTTAACGTAACCGAGTTCTTCCCTTCTACTACAACGCCCTGTGATGAAGTGGATTCAAGCGTTGCGTTGCTTACCGTGATGTCGGCTGTCGAGTAGATGACAGGAGAACCCTGACCGTCGGTGATATAAGATCCGCCGTCGACATTTACTGTTCCGCCGCCTCTGTCTGACCTTATCGCGGCTGAGGAATTGCCTGTCGTATGACTGTTCAGGTTAGTAGCATTCATTGTGCCGCCGCCGGTCGTCATGAGGCCGCCCGAGCAGTCACCTTTTGTAGTTATAGTCGAATCACTGATGCTGACTGTCGTGCCTTCTCCGTAAGAGAACACTGCGTTAGCGTGCTTTCCATCCGTGTCCACGGTGACATTCTTGAGTGTGAGAGTTGCCTTTCCTGTCGCGAAAACAGCTGCGTTGTCGCCGTAGAAATCTGCCTCGTCTCCTGCTGATGAACTGCCTGTCTTGGTAACGCTGATGCCGCTGTATTCGGCCGTCTCGCCATTTACCTCGATCACGTGCTCGCTGTCGTTGTAGTTGCTTAACTCTTCGCCTGATGAGGTATCGGTAACTGCAGATACCTGCGCGTTAGCCGTTGTCTCCGCTACTGTATTTGTACTGCATGCTGCAACTGAAAACAGCGTTGAGGCTGACAGGGCAGCTGCGATTAGGTATGTGAACTTGATGCGTTTCATGATCTTATCTCCTTTCGCTTTCCATAGCCTGATAATAAGCCCCGAACCTTTAACGAACCTTAAGCCAATTCAGGCAAAACTGTGTGAACAAAAGGGTTTTCTCGGGCACATATATAG
>ODAI011511545.1_pt1 | contig 17085 bp, 4 predicted proteins | sample 1539321 | NCBI WGS metagenome assembly ODAI01 (sample SAMN02144231, study PRJEB22623) | gut metagenome | biome: sheep rumen | host: Ovis aries | place: New Zealand | reverse complement strand
TGAGATTGTAATGAGCTGTTGTGCCGCCCTCAAGCGTGTAGTCGTCGCCAAGCGGATTCTGTTTGTCGAGATAGAGCTCAACAATTCTTTCTATTAATAAGTATGTTTCTGCTACGAAGTTTGTGAGCGATTCGTTGGAGTAGAATACCTCGTCGTCCATCTGATGCTCGTCGTTTGCAACATTCTTGTCATGACCGAGAATCTGATATACATAAGAGTTTACATATCTCATTATCTCTGTCTTGCAGTCATCGCCGAGATAGTTTGAAACGAGCTTAACAAGGCTTGCAGCGATGTTACCTGCGTCATCAATTGAGAACTCATTGAAGGTGCTGTCTGAAAGGAGAGATGACAGCAGCTTGTCGAGATTGTTGATGAGGTCTGTAGCGTTGCTGAGTTCGTCCTTTGTGTATTTCGATGTTGCTGCGGAAGCCTTTGCAAAGTAAACGGGTCCGTCAGCAGAAGCTGTGTCCGCGATTCTCGGCTGTGTGCCGTCGTCGCCGTCGTCGTCGTTGTTACCGAACTTGCCTGCAAGGTTTGTGATAACCTCGATAAGTCTGTCAACATTTGCAAGAATGAAGTATGCGTTATCAACGGAAAGTCCCGTGAAGCCGTTATCCTGAAGCTCAAATGTGAAGGACTCGTCATCCTCGCGCTCAATCTGGAATACGCCGTTGAGTACATCCGTGATGATGCTCTCCTCGCCGAAGCCGCCGAGTGCCTGAAGAAGACCTGTGATGATAGGTAAGTTCTGTGTGATTTCGCTGTCCTCAGATACTGCGATGTTTACAAGGCTGAGGATTGAGTTGAGCCAATCGCCTACGAATACCTGAGCGAATGCCTCGAGGATTGCCTTGCTTCTGTCAGCGCTCGTGTCGCTTGCAAGTGCCTTGAAGTTTTCAAGAACAGTGTTTCTGAAGAAGTGGTCGTCATCTTTAAGGCCGTTGCCGTTGTTGTAAGCGTTGTACTTTTCCGCACCGGGTGTGATTTCAACAATCTTACCGTCGTAGCAGTATGTCCAGTTATCCTTGTCTGATGCGTACTTCTCAGCAGCGAGGTCATCCATTATGTCGAAGAGCTCGGGGATAGCAACCATAAGGTTGTTAAGTCCTCTTGACTCAATTGAGAAAATCTGACCTGAGTTCGGGAGACACTTAATCTGATTTCTCAGCTCGGGAGTGTCAACAAACTCGTGGAGGGCAACATCAAATAATGTAGCTATTTCTGTAATTACATCATCGATTGCGTAGCCTGCAATCTGATTGCCGATAGCTCCCTCAAGTATTGAGTAAAGGTCGGAAATCTGAGCGTCGCGAAGCGCCTTATCCGCAATGTAGATACCTGTAATCTTAGGTACATCGCCTTCGTATGTGAAGCTGTATGTGAACTGAGCCTCAGGATTCTGAGCAAGTACTGTGAGAAGGTCAGCGTCCTCCATACCGAGATATGAATATGTTACGGGGTCGCCGTCAATTCTCTTAAGCTCGTTTCCGTCAGCATCGAACGCCTTGTAATTTTTAAGGTCGCCTGTGTTGATATCGTTGATACCCATTACCTTATCAACGAATGCAGAGCCGTTGTACTCCTTGAAGGTTACGGTTTCTGCAGGATAGTACTCAACATTATCATATGTTCCCTTGAGGAGCCAGTCCATAAGGTTTGGAAGAAGCTCGTTAAGGTCGAAGTGAAGCTGGCTTATGCCGACATATGAGCCTGCGTCATAAGAGTATGCCGCAAGAAGACCGCCGCGAAGCGCGCTGTAAAGCGGGTCGTCGCTGTTGTTATTGAATACAAGAGGTTCAACAATCTCATTGATTGCAACAACAAGTACGGGAAGAAGCTCGAATATTGTCTTTACGGGGTCGTCGTAAACTCTCTGCCAGAGGTCGCCGACTGCAACATTGAGGTCAACGGGAGTTTCAAGGAAGCCGTTGATGATTTCTGTAACGGTCTTGCCCATAAGCTCCATCTGGAGAGCGCCGCCGATTGTATCGTTGAGAAGCTTGTTGAGAAGCTCCTTACCTGTGTCGCCCGTGAGGTCGTATCTGTCGTTGATAATAGCCTTCTGAGCGTCGGTAGGTACGAACTCTTCGGTAGGAATAAGCTCGCTGATAGCCTCCATAAGCTTATTATTGATTACAGCATTGAGGTCCATTCTTTCATTGAGGAAGGTACCTCTGTAAAGAACGAAGGTTGTGCTGTCGAGAGCTTCCATACAAACCTTTGTTGCAGCATAAGCGTAAGCCTCGCTGTAGTAATTATCAAGAGCGCTTGAAGGTGTTGCGCTGTTGAAAGCGTTGTAAAGTCCGAGACGGTGCGCGTCAGCGTCGCTTGAACGCTGGTCGTTAATCATTGCGAAGTACTCTGCAAGTGCAGTGCCTTTAACTGCGTCAGGGAGGAAATAGGTTGTTCCTTCATATTCAGCGGAGCCTTCGGTGAAGTAAGAGCTGTCAAGGTTTGAACCTACGCCTGCGATTGCAGCAGCCATTGTTTCATAATCGGACTGCGAAAGGTTAAAGGTGCTTGACTGATTAGGCATAAGCTTTGCAGCGTCAGCCATAATTGCGCTCTGTGATTTGCCTGCATACTTCTTTGCTGCGCCGAGCATTACAGAGAAGTAGTTCTGCGAATCTGTGATTGTTGACTCACCTGCAAGCACGATTGCAGCATAAACATTTACTGCGCGAAGCTCTAAATAAGAATGGATATAATCATCCGAAAGCGCATCAACTTTTGCAGCTGCACTGTTATACTCGTTGAGGATTGCATCAATTTCATTAATCCTTGTCTGCGCATTGGCAAGAGCAGTAGCGTTATCATACCAGATTTTAGTCTGTTTATTAATCTTTGGACGGTTACCCGAACTATTTGTTGCGTAGGAATTCCATTCGTTTGCAGAGCCGATTACAAAGTCGGGGTCCTCAAGTGCTGCGGTAGCCAGCTCATCTTTTGTCGGGGGTTTGTTTGTTAATGTGAACCAGGTCTCGCCGCCGTTAGCGTCAACATACTTCTTAGTGTGTGAGTAAAGAGTATTCCTTGCGTCTGTAATTGCAGCTTGGTAAGTAGGAATGTTAGCCTCAAGGTCGCTCTTCTCTGAAGTGTACTCAGCAACAGTCTTGCCGTTAAGAGCGCTTGCGGCAGCCATCATCTTAACAATCTCACGCTCAGAAAGACCCGAGCCGGAGGTTGTTGCGTTGATGATTGTGTCAGCAAAGTTCTCAGCGGTGATGTTTGATGTTATATTATATGAAACATCAGTGCCGAGACCGAAGAAGTCAGCGTCGCCTGAGAATACAACATCCTCGCCCGCTTCGTTCATAAGCTGTGCGTAAGTACCGATGTTGCCCGATACGATAGCAGAGCCTGCGCCTAGAGCATAGTAAACATAGTCAGCAAAATCGTTCATCGGGATATTGAAGCCCAGAATCTGAAGCTGAATCTTGAAGTTGTTTATCTGCTCGTTAACAAGTGCCTGCTCGTCAGCCGTCATTGTGAAGCTGAAGTCCTTAAGCTCCTGAAGAGTTGCGTTTGTGTAATGCTTTGAGAAGTTATCATTACCGGGCTGCTCGATTAACGAATCGTTAATCTGGCTTGCGATGGCGTCAATCTGAGCCTGCTTTTCAGCAGAAGCATTCTTAAAGTCAATATAAGCCATAAGAACGCTGCCAAGCTTATTGAACCATTCGGTAAGCTCTTCTCTTGTGTCGGATGAAAGGTCAGTGTTGTCCTTATAAGCGGCACAAAGCGTGAAGAGTGTGAAGAGCGATTCCATATCAGGATTCTCAGCAACAAAGAAGTTGTAAGCTGCTGCAGGTGATTTAGCGCCTGTGTAGCCTGATACTTCAGGGGTCTCAAACCAGTCCACGAACTCCTGCTGGCTTACGCCTGCGAGGGTTTCGAGAAGGAATGGCTGAAGTCCGCCGAGGACATCCTGAATCGTGGCTTTTGCCTTGATTTCGTCCTTCTCCTCCTGTGTTAATTCATCGGCAGTCTTGCCGTAATCGGACTGTGCATATTTAGCATATACGGGGTCAGCTACATAAGCAGAGATACCCTCAATGCCCATAAGCAGTGCGGGAAGCTTGTCAGCTAAATTATTAAGCGCTGCGTATGCGTCGTCCGAGTCATTGTTGGTTGACCATATTGTCGGGTTGTTAGTCTGCGCAAATGCGGTGATACCAACCGAACAAGATGTAACAACCATTACTACAGCTAAGAAGAAGCTGAGTAATTTTTTGCTCGTTCTCATACATTTCTCTCCTTTACAATATGATTTAACGAACTATGCCGTTAGTATTACGCGTGATACTACATCTTGTGCCTGAAAGTAAATTGTTAACAGTTTGTATACAATTTACAGAATTTTGGGCGCAATAATACACACGCGCACGAACAAAGTACAATTATTTTATAACAAATTAATTAATGAAAGTCAATAGATTTTCTAAAGTTTTTTAACAAATTGTGAATTTTTTTAAAATTTTGGAGGGATATTGATTAGCGGAGTTATGACTTAACTGTCAACTTTTGACGGTTTTGCGGAAAATGATTTCAAAAGGATTACAAAAACAGCCACAAGATGTGGAGGGAAGATTTACTGAATTCAAGCGCGGTTTGTCTGCCGTGTATATTTATATACATTATATAATGAGCGTTCATAATTCGTTAACAAATGTTCTTGCACTGCGTCGGCAAAGCCCGGGTCGGGGGTAGAGCAGTGTTTGCGCTTCTGCACCGCAGCCGTTCAGAACGGACGGGTGTTAACTGTTCGGGCGAAGCAGAAAACCGTCAGTCCCTGCAGAAGTATAAGGCTTGTTAAAACGGGCGGACAGGGTCGGTTTTGAAGCGCTTGTGTAAAGCTGCTGCGCTTTACAGTGCTCTTTGCGCCTGTAAAGTCAACGACCTTAACAGCGACAAAATGGCAGAATTTTGTCTAATTAATTGTAAATATTTTATTAACTTTATATTAACTTTTTGTGGATTTCACCAAAAACAAATCGCAAATTTTATACATTTCGCTAAATTTAAAGAATTTGTAAACGCGTTGATTGACTTTTGTTACTTTTTATGTAATAATAATGCTGTGTTTATAGGGCACTTTTTACCCTTTTTTACGGAAACGGACCGCAAAGGTCTAACAGCCTAATTCAGATTGCCTGATGGTCAGAGGATGCGAAAGCGCTTCCGCAAGGGTGAAAACCCCCTACACTAATATCCAAAATCTAATGGAGGTAAAAATTGAATGAAAGCTAAAACTAAAAAGTTTTCGCGTAAGTTACTTGCAACATTTCTTGCAGTCCTTATGGCGCTTACTGCTTTTTCAGTCGGCTTTACCGCATTCGGCGCATCCGAGCAGGGATATGTTGATGATAAGGTAGAATATAATAAGCTCGCCTGGGCAGTGCTTTCAGATGAGCAGGTTGCTACTGCGCTGCTTGACTATGCGGACGGCGCTCTTGCTGAGTTTGGTCCTAAGATTGACCTTCTCCTTGCACAGAACCTTCCTACAAGCGGTCTTTATTACTACAACCTTGCAAATCGCCAGATTGGTCTTAATGCTGCAGGTATTATTAAGGAAACCGTAAATGTTTACACTCACAGTGTTGACGAGATTTTCCAGACACTTGAGAGCGTACAGAGCCTTATCAACTCATACGGCGGCTTCCTCGGCGATGCTAAGAACATTCACTTTGAGTCCACAAAGAATGTAAGAAGGTCAAATACTTCTTCATGCGACATCATCAGAGATGTTCTCGGTATCCTTCAGAAGAACAGCGCTGACTACAACGGTAACGATATCGTCGGTGAATTCCTTCGCGGCGGCTTCGACCTTGGTACAATCGGTAGTCTTGCAAACCTTGACCTCTATCCGCTTCTCGGCAATATGTTGGGGCTTCCCGAAGGCTATCAGTCCAACGCTGTTTACAACATTGCTCAGTATCTTCTTATCAACAATACCCAGTGGTTCTCTGAGGACGAGAAGAGCGAGCTCAGAACTTATTGGAATACATCGGGCACAAAGACTTGGGTTTACGATGATATTCTCCTTGACAAGCTTACAACAGAGCTTATCGACAAGATTAATGTTCTTGTAACATACGGTACCGACGATTCTTCGGCAACAAGATATGAGGCTATTAAAACCTATATGGATGAGCATAGCGTTGATTATCAGGCCGCTGCTGAGGCTCTCGGCTACGACCCGAATCTTGTTTATTCAGACGAAAACGAAGGTAACATTCTTCTCTTCACATACGGTTGGGGCGAAGACCGTGAGCAGATTGCTCTTGAAAAGGGCGACAGCCTCTTCTCCTTCGGCTTCCAGGCACTTGAGGTAGCTTGGAAGACAGTTCTTAAGGACACACTTCAGCTTGTTGATGTTAACTTCAGCCGTGAGTCAGGTCATGGTTCCAACTTCGATAAGGCTTATTATAAGTGGGTTCGCGATAACAAGACTTCTTACACTTGGGTTAAGGATATCACAGACGCAGCATTCGCAAACAACTATCAGTTTGTACAGGAGTGGGCAGACGCAGTTTACGCTTCATATAGCGCTGATTCTGCTGAGCAGTTCCTTGGCTGGGTTGAGGCGAATGTTACATATGACCGCGCCCTCGTTGACGGCTCAACAGGCAAATGGTCAGATATCGACCCGACTACTTTAACTAATAAGGTTAGATACAGCCCTCTCGCTGATTATGCATTTAATGTACCGACAGGTGCTCTTAACCTTTACTTCACATTCACAGGTACTAAGTACATTGACAACTTCTTTGATACTCAGTACGACAATTACAGCTCACTTGTTGACGCTCTTAACGACGCACTCGTAGCTGCACTCAGAGATTTATTCCCTGTAAGCTCTAATATCAACGGCACATATCCGACCTTCGCAACAATCGGCGCCGGCGACGATGTTGACCTTGCTGCAACAGAGGAAGGAAGAAGGTCGCTTGCAAGCACTATCACAGGTAATGCTGCTGCACTTGTTCAGTATGTTGCCGATTCAACAGACGCTAATATCCTTAAGGCATTCTATGATAACGGCGGTACAACTCTTACCGAGGCAAACATCGAGGAAGCTATGGTTCCGATGCTTATCGCAACTGTAGGTCAGCTTGAGTTTGGCGGCAGACGCGTTATCGACATTATCCATAAGGATGATCTTGACAAGGCAAAGGACGCTGAGGCTGTTGCTTACCTTGCACTCAGAGAGTATCTCTCTTATGTTCTTCCTAAGAACGATTACGACGGCGCAACATACGCAACATGGGGCGAGGATGAGATTGAGGTATCACTTGACCAGCTTCTCCTTATGGCTCGTGATGCTATCGTATATGTAATTGAGCCGTATGTTCCCGTAACAGGTTCAGACGGCGAGCTCTGGAAGGCTGAGGACCAGTCCCACACTAATGACAGCATCTTCACATTACTCAATTCCGTAGTTTGCTACTATGCTGACGACTATACAATGGCTGACGGCAAGGGCGGAAGAGCAATGGGCGTTGCTTCACTTCTCGGCGTTTGCGATACAAACGGCGAGTCGCTCATCAGCTATAACGCAAATGATGCTGACGGCTTATGGAACAATATTGACCTTGCTGTCAACAACATTCTTCCTGTACTCGGCGAGCTCCAGTACGGTACTGAAGGCGCAACCTTTAGTTCTAAGGATCTTCTTTGGAACGATGTTGTACAGGGCGTTCTTGAAATTGGCGACACTTCACTCCACACAAGCGGACTTGGCGGTGTATCCAACTTCTTATTTAGATTAATTACTATAGTATCTGCTCCGATTATCCGTACAGACCGTGTAATTGACGCTGCTTACGACCTCGTTGCTGAGCTTATCAATAATCTCTTCGGCGCTCGTTACAGCGGACAGTCATTTACAACAGTTATTCCTGTAAGGTCAGCTTCACAGCAGAATCCCTGGGATGACTTTGCACAGATTTCGACAATCGCAGGTACAAGCGGCACCGATATAGGCGCGTTACAGAAATTAATCTGTAACCTTGTTGAGTTCTTCGGCTACGGCACAAGCGGACCTTCAACATATCCCGACTCTATGATTCGCGGCGTTGCGTTCGCTCTTACTGCAGTTGAGAGCTTCACAGGAATTCTTCCTGTAATCGGCGAGCATCAGCTCAAGCTTGCTACTTCAACCTTCTCTAACGAGGTTATTCAGGGTTGTACATCGGGCACAAGCTACAGTGCAAACCTTGAAATAAAGAACAATTCAATCGGTATCAATACCGCTTATATCGACGGTATGCAGAACGACCAGGTTGTTCAGAATTCGCGTTATTATATTAAGGTTACAGCAATAAGCGGTCCTAACGGCAGAAGCGTAACAGCTCCTTCAACACTTGTTGCTCCTGATGAAACGCTTACAATTAACGCAGGTAACCTTTCGGTTTACAATCCTGCAGCAGGTAATGACTACACTTCTTATTCAGCAACTATCACTTATGATATCGTTGATGAGAACGGTAATCACTTTGTAGACAGAGACGGCAATAATCTTTACACAGGCCTTACAACCACATGTTATCAGTACCTCACAGGTGCTACATCATGGCAGGATGTTGTATATCCTGAGGTAAGAGGATGGCAGTTCCCTGAGGCTCTTGAGTCTGACTCAGGCGCTAAGACAATGACCTCAAACGGCTACAGAACCTTCACAACAGCCGAGGTTAACAAGTGCGTAATCGGTTATCCCGAATATATCGTACTTGGTACCGATAACCTTTCAAATATCGAGAATATGCGTTTCCGCTTCAGAAACAATGCTACTAGCGTATTCGGCAGCGCTGACCGTTCCATCGACGGTGTTTACACCTACGAGAACAAGAGCGTTTACGATGACGCAGCAGGCAGCAATGTAAGCGTAAACTGGAAGAACGCTATTCCTGTATTTGACCCCGAGACAGGCGACCTTCTCAGAAATGAGATGTACGACTACTCAACCGATAACGGCGTAACATGGAACCGCGGTGATTACGATAGCTCATCAAAGGCTTATAAGGGCTTTACTGAGCAGGATGTTAACGCACACTCAAGCGAGGCAGGCTATGTAAGAAGAACTCATGTTGCTTACACACTTGACGAAGCTCGCGCAGCAGGCATCATCGCTGCAGCTCATATCAACGAGGCTGGCATCTGCGAGTATGTTTATATGAAGACAGGCGGCGGCGTTAACTACGATGTAACACTTTCACAGGTATCCGCAAGAGGTCCTGTAAACGGCTTCTATTCTAACTTCACAAAGCATACACAGGCTAAGAACAGCTCTGTATATCTCAACTTCATGAACTATGACGGTACTACTCCTGTTCAGGCAGGTCAGTATGACTTCAACATCATGTTCTACAGAAGTGATGATAGCAACGGCGTTCTTAACTCCGGTGTATCAGGCAGAAAGATGTATCTTGTAGTAGGCGACAGAAACTCTGTAAACGATGTAAACGATGTTTACAACGAGCTTGAGTCAACACTCGCTAACTACCGTGCTTCCGACTTTACAAGTGAGGAAGTTTATGAGCAGGCTAACGCAGCTATGGTTGAGGCTCTTGCAGCAAGAGCAACAGTTCTTACTCCTACCTCAGCTCTTGAGCTTTCGGATAACACTGCTCTTACAGCTACAACCTCAACAGTTGCAACCGAGTACGGCGACCTCGCTTACGAGCCCGCTACCGAGGACAACTGGGAGGATGCAGGCATTCCTACATCAGTTTACGCTGATGCAACCAAGGACGATGTTCTCTATCTTGATGAAGATGAGACAATGCCTATCTATACAAATATTCCTCTTGAGGACGCTACCGTTTATTCAAAGGTAACTGACGCTGAAACAGGCGAGGTTCGCGGTACAGACTACGCAGGTAATGCGGTAATCAAGGGCGAAGACGGCGTATGGCATCTTCGTAATGCTATAAGCTATGCTCGTGAGTGGGATACAGAGACTTATGACGCTCCGTGGTATAAGTCCACAGGCCAGCAGGCAGAAAATGCCGACGGCAAGCTCCTCTTCGAGCAGGTACAGTATGTATATCGTGATGCATACGGTAATAAGGTTAACTCCGATTACACTGTAACCGAGGACGGCGTAAAGGTAACCGGCTGGAAGGCTAAGTTCCCTGCAGCAACATATGCATGCATCGAGAACGACGGCGGCGATGAGAACCGCGGCAGATACACAAAGGCTAAGGATTACCTCAACTATGTAATCGAGTTCGTTCGTGAGTCTATTGATCCTTCAATTGCACAGTCGCTTCTTGATAATGTTGCAATGAAGAGACTTGACCTGAACGAAGTTAACTTTGAGATTGTAACCTATAACCAGATGGTTAAGGCAGGTCAGAACGCTGAAAAGCAGTTCACAGTAAATGTAACTTACACTTATCCGACATATGATGAGGACGGCAGTCCGATTATGGAAAACGACGATTATGTAAGAGAGACAATCACCAAGGAAGAAATTTCCTGGAATGATTACAAGGCTATTATGGACGACCCGCTTGCAGTTATCGTTGGCGAGCCGAGCACAAATTCAACACTTTCATCCGCACAGGTTGACGAGTTCAAGAGACTCTTTGACTTCTATATGGATAAGGTTGTTGAGCGCGGCTACATCGGCGACCAGCTCGAGCCTGAAATCGCTCACAGCGGCTTTGCATACGACGCTCTTACTGTTGTTTCCGACCCTGTATATGACGCAGAGACCGGTGAAGTTACAGCAGACGCAGTTGTTCGTGCAACAGGCAGCGGTACTCCCGCTTACGGCGCACTTGACGCAAGCAACAACCTTGTTAACGAGGGCGATGTTGTTTACTCTGCAGCTACATGGAGCACATACATTAACGCACTTGCAGCAGCTGTTAAGGTTGCTCAGGAGGGTAACGGTTCTTATGCTCATAAGAATGTAGCTTACTACGATATGGATGCAGCTGATACTTACACTGCAAATGTATCCTCTGCTTACGAGGCTGATACAGCTTATCAGGTAGCAGAGAACAGACTCACACCTGCTGAGTCCGTAACACTTACCGTTGTTGGTAACGGTATTGACGCAACAGTTAACGGCGTAGCTTATACAGCACCTGTAGGCGTTGAAAAGGGCGAGACTGTTACTGTAGCATTCAATGTACCTTCTGATAAGGTTCTTGAGTACATCCTTGTTGGCGATGTCAAGTACTATGACACAGCTTCCGTTGATGTTGTTATGAACGATGACACAACCGTTGAGGTTGTTGTAAGCTCTGCAGGCGTTGATGTAAGCGGTGGTATGTACATTGCAACTGATAAGAACGCAACAGGCGGTACTGTAATTCCTTACGGTGCATTCACAATTAATGTTTACTCAGACGCTGCAAGAGAGAATCTCGTAGCAACTGCAACCTCAAGCGGTGCTGTATCAGGTAACACATGGACTATTCCGTCACTTCCTGCAGGCACATATTATGCAAGTGTAACATCCGAGTACATGCTTGCTCTTGACAATGTAACAATTGTAGTTGGCGATTCCGCAATCACAGGCGCTAAGCTCTATGTAGTTCCTATGGACTTCGACGGTAACACCAACCTGACTGCTGATGATGCTACTACGGTATTCAAGGCTGCTGGTAAGGGTACTCTTAAAGAGTACTGCGACCTTGACGGCTCGGGTACAGTTACAGCGGATGACGCAACAATCGTATTCAAGTTTGCAGGTAAGGGTGCAAACCTTGCTGCACAGACAATTCAGTAATCTGTTTAAATAAATACTGATTTAAAACATTTATAAAGTCCTTGGGGGCTTCGGCTCCCAAGGCATAGTAAGGATAATTAAGCGTTACCACGAGTAACGGTTAATTAAGGGCTTCGCCCGAAAATACATTTGAAGGAGGAAATGACCAATGCAGATACCCAAGAGATTTATCGGCTATGCTTTCAGCACAGTTGTGCTTTTTGCTATGCTCGTACTGTTTATGTGTCTTCCTCAGTCGGTATTCGCTGCACCCGTGAGCGGGGATGTTGTTCCCGAAATCACCTGCACCTATACTGACGCAAACGGACAGAGTGTTGACGGTAATCATCTTAAGGGCGGCGAGACTTATAATGTCAGCTTCGTTCTTGATGATGTCAGCGAGATGTCCGTTGTACAGGTGAGCGCTACCTACACAGAGGATGTTACCGTGGCTTCGGCTCCGACAGCACTTCTCTCCGACAGCGCAAACGATGTATCCTCAATGGGATACGTGATTGGCGACGGAAATCTTGTATTCGGCTTTGTATCCGACAATGCCACTTGCTCAGATATCGGCTCATCGGCTGTGCTGGCAACTGTTCAGGCTACCTTCAATGTTGAGGGCGAGGATATAGATGCTGAGGGTTATCTCACGGTTTCCGAGAACCCCAATCTGACTTTTGCTTTGACAGACTACACCTATGGCTATTCCGATGAATATGCTATAGACACAACTTTTGAGGGCTATAACGGCTCTCTGTACCCGATGACTGCCGATGTTTCTCCGTCTTTCGGTTTCTCTGTAACAGGTAATCTTGTTATAGGTACAGGTTTTAATGACGCGACAAACGGCACGGCGGTTTACGGTACTTACACGGTATCGGTTTATTCCGATTCGGCAAAGACTGATTTAGTTCAGTCAGTAACATCAGAATATGTTGACGGCGCAACGCCTGTTAACACATTCGCACTCGATAACTTAACTGCGGGCACTTACTATGCTGTTATATCAAGCGACTATTCATTGCCGCGTACTGTAACCATAACGGTTTCCGACTCAGCTATTGATGCCGGAGCGATTTCAATGATATGTTGCGACTTCGATCAGAACAGTGTAATTACCTCTGATGACGCTACGCAGGTATTTGGCGCAGCTTCAAAGGGCGGTAGTTTATCACGCTACTGCGAACTTGACGGTAATGGAGTTGTAACAGCAGATGACGCAACGATTGTGTTCAGATTTGCTGCAAGCTCAAGATACCCCGATTTAGTTATTGAATAATTTTTTATGAAAGGTAAATTTTTATGAAAAAAACATTTAAGAAAGTAGTTGCATGCGTGCTTGCTGTTCTTATGATGTTTACCATGATGCCGTTTACCGCACTTGCTAACTCAGGTGATGGCAACAACATCGGTTGGTGGGGCGACAATAACTTCAATGGTCTTACAAACTCAAATATTCCTTTTGAAGTTCAGAACGCAGGCGTATGGAACAACGAGTATGAATTAGGCTACGCAGCCGGCGATGCAATCTATCCTTATTCAGATTATCAGGATGATGGTATTGACATTGCTATGCAGGACCTTGAAAGCGTAAAGCCTGTTCTTACAGTAATTGTTTCTAAGGTAGACATCGTTAGTAAAGCTGCTGCAAACTACTACACATCAACACAGTATCCTGACTATGCTTCTGCACTTGCTGCAGGTCAGGTTGTTAATCCGACATCACTTGAATCAGGCCAGCTTTATGCTGTAACATTTGAGCTTGGCGGTCTTGATGCTTATGTATCAGGTCAGGTTAAGGCATTCTTTGATGCAGGTAAAGTAACATTTGGCCAGATTTCAAAGCTTGGTAAGTTTACTGCTACAAACGATAACACTGCTGCTCAGGCAGTTCTTAAGTGGGCTGATAACTTTGAAGACGGTCTTATCACCACAAAGGGTTATCAGGTAGCATATAACTCAAACCAGACAATTTATGTACCGCTCTTCGGTAAGCAGGCAGCTCCGGCTTCAACCTATATTGGTGAGGATGTTCGTACTGCTGGTTACAACGGTCATATTCTTGCAACTGTTCTTTTCAGAGCAGATGATAACATCGATCTTACTCAGGTAATGCATCTTGATGTTGATAGCGAGAACACAGCTGCTTATGGTTGTACAACTTTCACATGTTATGATGCTGAAGAGACAAATGGCTATAAGCATGTTAAGTTCAATTTCGATAAGACAAACGCTACTGAGACAGCAGGTCTTCTTGCTCTCCAGTATGCAAACGCTGGTGGTTCTACTCCTGATCCTACAACCTACACAGTTAACTATGAGAACTATGCAGGTACAGTAGTTTCAACTCAGACAGTTGAAAGCGCAGACGCACTTGTTGCTCCTGCTAACACTGCTGCTGACGCTCAGTACTCATATGCTTGGCCGGCAGTTACAGAGCTCACAGACGGTATGACCGTTAAGGAGACAAGAACTGTTAACCAGTATACAGTTACATTTACAAACTATGCAGGTCAGGTTGTTGATACTCAGACACTTGACTACGGCGCAACACCTGTTGCTCCTGCAAACACTGCTGCTGACGCTCAGTACACATATGCTTGGCCGACAGTTTCTGCTGTAACAGGCGCAGCTAACTACACTGAGACACGCTCAACAAATCAGTACACAGTTACATTCGTAAACGCTGCAGGCGACACAGTTTCCACAAAGGCTTACGATTACGGCACTGCTGCTGCAGATGTTGTAGTTCCTGCTAATACCGAGACTTCAATCGGTACAGAGTGGACAACAACATATACTTGGCCGACAGTTGCTGATGTAACAGCTGATGCAACTTACACAGAGGTTGGCACTCCTGCTAAGACTCAGTACACAGTTACATTCACAAACTATGCAGGTCAGGTTGTTGATACTCAGACACTTGACTACGGCGCAACACCTGTTGCTCCTGCAAACACTGCTTCTGACGCTCAGTACACATATGCTTGGCCGACAGTTGCTGCTGTAACAGGCAATGCAGACTATGCTGAGACAAGAACAGTTAATGAGTACAATGTAACATGGAAGTTCGCTGACGGCAGAACTGACCAGGTTGATACTCTTGCTTACGGCGCTGCTATTACAGCTCCTGCAAACTCAAGCGTTAAGGTTGGCAATGTTACAACAACTTACAAGTGGGAAAATGTTGCTGCTACAGTAACAGGCGATGTAACCTACACAGAGGTTGTTGACCAGCAAATCACAGACGCATTCACAGTTACATTCGTAAACTATGCAGGCGAGACTGTATCTGCTAACTCTTATGCAGCAGGCACAGCTGGTTCTGATGTAGTACTTCCTGCAAACACTGCTTCCGACGCTCAGTATACATATGCTTGGCCGACAGTTGCTGATGTAACAGGCGATGTAACTTACACAGAGACAAGAACAGTTAACGAGTACACAGTAACATTCGTTAACGCTGCAGGCGTAACTGTTTCTGAGACATCTTATCCTTACGGTACAGCTGCTGAGGATGTAGATATTGCCGAGAATACTGCTGACACAGCTCAGTATTCATATTCTTGGCCTGAGGTTCAGGATGTAACAGGCGATGCAGTTTACAACGAGATTCAGGAAGTAAGAAATTACACAGTTGTATTCCACTTTGCTGACGGCAGAGATGATGCGATTGTAATTGAGCCTTACGGCACAGCTCTTACAGCTCCTGAAAACTCAACAATCGTTGACGGTTACACAACAACAACTTACAAGTGGGTTGATGTTCCTGCAACAGTAGTTGACGACGCTGAGTTCACAGAGGTTGTTGACCAGTCTACAACAACTCAGTTCACAGTAACATTCGTAAATGCTGCAGGCGAGGAAGTTTCTGCTGTTAAGTATAACGGCGGAACAGCTGCTGCTGATGTAGCAGTTCCTGAGAACACTGCAAGCACAAAGAGAGTTACTTACTCATGGCCTGAGGTTGCTGATGTAACAGCTGATGTAACTTACAACGAGGTTGTAACAGACCTTGGTTACGCTGTAACAGTTAATGTTGCTGACGGCGGTACCGTAGCAGTTGACGGCAATGCTATTGACGCTACAACTACTGTTCAGAAGGCTCTTAACTCTACAGTAGCACTTGTTGCTACACCTGACGACGGATATGAGTTCGTTGCATGGCAGACAACAGGCGGCGTAACAGTTTCCGACCAGGCAACTTACAATGCACCTGTTCTTGCTGATATTGAATATACACCTGTATTCGCTGAGACTAAGGCTTCTGAGTTTACAGTTGTATTTGTTGACAGGTTCAACAATGTTGTTGATACTCAGACTGTAACAAACGGCGCTGATATCGTTGTTCCTGCAGTTCCGAACGCAGTTGGTTATACTAACGGTGCTTGGGAGCTTGATAACGATGCAATCGCTGCTCTTACAGCTTCAACAACAATTAAACCTACTTATGATAAGGATTCTGAGAACACCTTCACTGTAACTGCAGCAGGTGCTAAAATCACCGCTAACGGTGCTGAGTACAATGATGTTGCAGACGGTATTGCTTATGATACAAAGGTAACTGTATCTGCTGATGACGCACAGGTATGGAAGATTAACGGCGTAGCAGTTGGCTATGGCAAGTCTTACACATTCTTCGTTGGTGCAAATACAGAGCTCACTTATGAGACAGCTGCTGTAGTAGCTGACGCTGCAGTTGCAGGCATTTCTGCAACACCTTATGTAACAGGCGGCAGGACAATGGTTGCATTCCTTGCAACTAAGACTCTTGGCGAGGGCAATACATTCGTAAGCTCCGGCTTCGTTTACGGTAAGGGTTGCGATGCTGAGTCTACTCTTGATGATGTTGACGGTGCAACCGTAAAGGCATTCTACACCAAGACAAATTCAGAGCAGTTCCAGCTCAACTATGGTTACAGCTCACAGACCGGTACAGTACTTGTTAAGGCATTCCTTGCTTATAAGGATGCTTCCGGCGAGAGCCATGTAATCTATGCTGCTCCTCAGACATATACTTATTAATAAGTGTTAATAGGAGGACTACAAACATGAAAGAACTTTACACAAAGCCCGTAGCCGAGGTTGAGGAATTCGACACAGTTGATGTACTTACTGCATCGGGCATTGAGGGTAGCCCCGAGCTTTGGGACTAATCCTGAATAAATAACGGGAGGGTGGCAGAAATGCCACCCTCTTTTTTATCCGTGAAATCCTTTTAACAGGTAAATAAAAAGCTTTCACTTACAGGAAAGCCGAAATATAAAAGAAAACAGGCAGCCGCATATGCGGCTGCCTGTCAGGTTTTTGTATTAATAAAAGTAATATGTGAGAAGCTGCGATGCGTCTTCTTC
>ODAI011493024.1_pt1 | contig 17088 bp, 17 predicted proteins | sample 1539321 | NCBI WGS metagenome assembly ODAI01 (sample SAMN02144231, study PRJEB22623) | gut metagenome | biome: sheep rumen | host: Ovis aries | place: New Zealand | reverse complement strand
TAGTTTGGATTTACCGCGTGATGACTACCGCAAATTTCAAGCTGGACTTGTTCAACCTGCTGTAGGCGTACAATATTACCCGTTCTCTAACGCCGGATTTTATCTCTACGGAGGAATTGCTGTAGCGGGAAGTATTATCACTAATTATGAGTTTTACTATTATCCTAAAAAAGGAGCGGAACGTAAACTTCTACAAGGCAAGACATTTGGTATCTTACCTATGGTGCAATTGGCGATTGGCTATACATGGCGCTTAACTGACTCTTGGTCTATGGGAGCTGAAATTATGATTCAGGAAGGTCTTATTGACACGCATTATATGAATCTGGATGCTTTCCCGCTTGCTCCTTCCCAAAACAGTGATGGCGTAGCATTAGGAAATAGTTTTGGTAAGTGGACTGACCGTTACGGTAAAGAGCACATCCACTGGAATGACGGTTGGTTTCAAGTTGGTTTAACCGTTACTTATCATTGGCGTAATTGTGAACATTGCCGCATTCTTAATAACTATTCCAGAATAAAGGCAAGAAGACGTTAAGCCAAATTAATTATATTTAGGGCCTCGTTTCTTAGGCTGCACAGTGCCTGTTTCTGCACATTCTATTAGATTTTCCAGAATGGTTTCGAACCGCCATTCAATTGCGTTGTGCCAGGTCTTATCTGAAATAAATGCAGAGAGAACTCGTCCAAATACAAGGCGAAATTCATAATGTACTTTTGTTTGGTTTGGAGAAATAGGCTCCAGCCGAACTATGAAATCCCCACCCTCAAGTATTGAGCCACTATACGTAGCCGTCATATGCGCAGTGAGTGGATAATGAGAATGAGCGGGGCGAGATAGGATGTATTTGGAACCAAGATGTTGATCTTTCCACCACCGCACACCAAGCACAAATATATCAATCGCTACATCCCCTGTTTTTAATTTAGGATCATATACGCGGTCCTTATAACGCAGTTGAATAACATCCCTGCTTTCTTTCGTTTTAACGGCAGCTGTATCTTCTTCTCCCAAGCCTAAATATGCCCATCCAAACAAAGAATCCGGACATGCTTGAAATTGATAACAAAAACGATCTGCTGCCTTTAACATCTCCTTCAAAGGGGCATTACATACCGTATCAATTACCACCTCGCGCCTTTGAGGGCGGGCACTAGACAGTATGGAGAATGCAAGAAATGCAGAAAGGATAAATATTCTTTTCATAGTTTATAGTCTAAACAAAATCGTACTTCTGTATTCGGACGTACAATGCCGTCTGCTACAGCTACGTGTGCTGGATGGACCGCATAGTTTTGAAGTGCCAATTCTGACTCTAAAGTAGAATCTAACATAATATCAGCGTTACTGCTTGGCAACTGGTTTGTTGCCTGCACATGGATATCTATCAACCCTGGTATCTGACCTTTTAAACTCTCCAAACCATGCTTGATAGCTAACGCGGCTTCATGCTTCTGCGTCTCGTTAAGATCAGAGCGCAGTTTCCATAAAATAATGTGTTTTATCATTTTGTCAATATTTTTTTGCTGTGTATATGGTAGCTATACCGAAGGAGAGAGGGACAAAGTTCCCTTCTCTAAATCCTGCTTGATGCAGATGTGTTACAAATTCTTCTCCCCAAAAGAATGATTTAACGCTTTTGTTCAGATATGTATATGCTGTTTTGTCACGGCTGATAATACGCCCGACAAACGGCAGTATATGTGAGAAGTAGAAATCATATATTCCACGAACTAAACTACTAGACGGATAACTAAACTCTAAAATTGATACTTGCCCGCCCGGTCTAAGCACTCGATACATCTCGCGTAACCCTTCATCTATATTCTGGAAATTACGGCATCCGAAGGCGCATGTAACAGCATCAAATGTGTCTTCACCGAAAGGCATAGATTGTGCGTTTCCATGAATAAAAGTAACAGGAATATGCTGTTTGTCACATTTTTGTTTTCCTATTGTCATCATCTGTTCGGACAAATCAATCCCTACTATCTGTTCCGCTTTTCCTCTGCGATACATCTCAATTGTTAAGTCTGCAGTACCGATTGCTACATCCAGCACTTTGCGCACAGAGGGCATACAACGAACTATTTTTTTTCTCCATATCCTATCAATATTCAGTGATAGACCATGATTGAGTCCGTCATATGTTTTGGCTATGCGGTCAAAGAGTTGTCCTATATGTTGTTTTTCATCCATTATCCGTTTGAGTGAGTATTGTTTCTACCTGTTTACGGAATTCATTTATCGGTCCTAAATCGATTATGGAACGGAGATTTTTCACTCGTTGCCGTACTGAAGAAACTCCGTGCTTGGCAAGTTTTTCCTCTGTTGGAGTTATCGCCTGCTGCAAATCATTCAGATTCACATCGTATAACACACTTGCATGAACTACTGTTCCTGTTGATGTTGCGTAACATGCCGTTCCCGATACTTTGCGTTCGTTAACCAATATATCGTTATGAGCGGTTGTAACTGCATCATACCCTAACTTCCTCAACACTCCGGATAGGGACGTCAAAAATTCATCAAATACTTTCTGCGAATGGACATTAGGCGTTACGAATGACACCATTAGGTTTCCTTCATCTGCATATACGCATCCCCCCCCACTCTTGCGTTGTACGACTGCTATTTTATGTGCGTAACAATAAGCCTCATTTACCTCCACAGCTGCACTTTGATGCCGTCCATATATCACAGTCGGCTGTACTATCCATGTAAAAAACGTAGGCTCATCTATCGTCTTAACCATTTCTGCTTCAAGAGCAAGATACTCGGTTAGCGATAATCCATCTATGACTTGGCTGACTTTCAATCTTTATGTTTTACATTACTGGTTCCGGTAATTCTTTTCCTCTGCAGAAACGGCGCTTTATATCTCGGTCATCACCTAAATAAATGTATCGTTCAATCCGCTGTTCAAGTGTATAATTGTCGTAGTTGAGATAACTGTCATCTATCAAAAGAGCATCAAACTCATACCCGGGTTCAAACGAACCCACCTTGCCAAAGAAAGAACCTCCTCCTTTGGTTGCCAAATAGAAAACTTCGCTTAAACTTAAGAAAGACATCTCACCGCGCGTTTGAGCGTAGTTCAGTTTACTTACCTGAATAGCATATTGCATTACACGCAACATGGACATATTATGCCCTGCCGAGACATCCGTTCCAAGAGCTACAGGTATGCCATGATCGAGGAATTTTCGGACAGGAGCCATACCGGATGACAGATTACTATTCGACATCGGACAATGTACTACATAAACTCCGTTCTTTTTCATCAATTCCATCTCCTCGCCATCAGTATAGCAACAATGTGCCATCAATGTAGGAGTTTGACCAAACAGACCATAACGATTATACGCATCGCCATAACATGTTGATTCGGGTTCTAACTCTTTTACCCAATCTATTTCCGAACGGTTCTCCGACAAATGCGACTGCACTGGGATGCCGGTCTCAGATGCATAGTCGCCTAATGCGCGGAGCATATTATCCGAACATGACGGCACAAAACGCGGAGTGATGATAGGACGTACTAAGCCCTCGTTACCGTGCTCATCAAGATGAGCTTTCAGCATCCTCATACCGCTTATCAACTCTTCTGTGGTATTTTGGAGTGTATCAGGACTATTACGATTCATTCCTACCAAACCGACATACGCTCCCATTCCAGCTTGTATGAACAAATCTGCAAGTATGCGGGTTGACTCCGGATGAATGGTTCCAAAAACAGAACTGCGCATCGTTCCCTGCATCCATAACTCATGTACGAATCGGCGATACATCCGGCGTGCATACTCGGGATCCGCATATTTGCTCTCTTCCGGAAATGTGTAGGTATTAAGCCATGGCAATAATTCCAAATCCAGTGCCAACCCCATATTTCGGTATTGAGGGGCATGAACATGCAAATCATTAAAAGCCGGAATAAGAATCTTATCTCCGAAATCCATCACTTGCCGGCGCCAGTCCATATTTTCCGGCAACTCCTTATATATCCCTTCTACCAAACCGTTCGACTTTACTACGATATATCCGTGGGGAATAATCTCCAATCGACTGGGAACCGGACTGTAGATGATATTGGCTCTATAAATTTTCATATTTTCTCTTTCGGATTTTTAAAGAAAAGTAAACAAATTAAGTAGTTTATACAACCTGCTATAAAAATAACAAGCATGCTGATGATATCATCGCGCCAATTTGCCAAATGGGCTATCATAAACGGTAATAAGGCAAACTGGATAACAAAGTTCACTGCACGGGCGAATAAGAATCCTCCTGCATTTTTCCAGTTTGGGCTTGTTCCAAAAGTGTACCAGTTAGAAAAGAAATAGTTGGGAATCATTTCGCATACAAAACCTATTCCGAAAGCGAGATAATATAATACATCCCCCTTCTCCGGTTCATCAAGAAGCAACATTGCCAGCATGAAAAACCATGTCTGCACAAACGTACCCGTAAAGCCGATAATCATAAAACGGACGGCACTACGGATTCTCTCCGGCAGATAACTGGTAAGTAGTTTCATTGTTATTTCAAGTTATGCAACAACTCTTCCATTGCGGCATTAAGACCGTTTACATCACGTCCTCCGGCTGTAGCGAACCAGGCTTGACCGCCTCCGCCACCTTGAATATGCTTGGCGGCTGCCTTTATCATAACGCCTGCATTCAGACCTGCATCTACCAATGGCTGGCTAAGGAATACTGCAATTGTTGGTTTTCCTTCATACTGGGTTGCACCTACCATCGCAAATTTCACATCCGTGAACTTTCCGCGTAATAAAGGCATCACACCACGAATCATATCGGGCGACATTTCGCCTTGAAGACGGACTAATTTGATATCTCCGTAATCTTCTGCTCTATTAGACAATTCGTCGCGGAAACGGGTAATTTTCTCTGCCATCAACTCTTCTATCTGTTTCTTGAGGCCGGCGTTCTCCTCTATGGAACGATGGATAGCACCCGCTAAATCCGGTGCGTTGTTAAGTAACCCGCGCAAAGTGGATATAGTATCCTGTTGCGCGTAGAAGAACTCGTCTGCTTTGGCTGCTGTCACTGCTTCTATACGGCGTACTCCGGCTGCCACACTGGTCTCCATGAGAATGCGGATAGAGCCTATCTTTCCCGTGGAAGATACATGACATCCGCCGCATAATTCTATAGACGGACCATATTTGATAACACGTACATCATCTCCGTATTTCTCGCCGAAAAGTGCCATTGCGCCCATGGCTTTTGCCTCAGCGATTGGAGTATGACGACTCTCCTCCAACGGCAAATCCTGACGAATGATTTTATTGGCCAACTTCTCCACTTCTCGCAACTCCTCCGGCGTGACTTTCTGGAAATGAGAGAAATCGAAACGCAACGTATCTGCTGTCACAAGCGATCCTTTCTGCTCTACGTGATTGCCAAGCACCTGACGTAATGCATAATGGAGAATATGAGTGGCTGTGTGGTTGCACATAATAGCGGAACGGCGGTCTGCATCTACCGAAGCCGTCATTTCGCCTTCTACGGCAGAGGGTAACTCTGTCAGGATATGCACAGGAAGATTATTTTCGCGTTTGGTATCAATAACCCGGACATTACCCAACATTCCCGTATCGCCTATCTCGCCTCCCATCTCTGCATAGAACGGAGTACGGGAAAGCACTACCTGATAGAGTGTTTTGCCTTTCTGACTTACCTGACGATAACGCAGGATTTGTGTACTGCAGCTCAACTCGTCATATCCTACAAACTCCGTCTCTCCTTCGTGAAGCACTGTCCAGTCTCCCAAATCCTGTTTGTTCGCAGACCTGCCCATCTCTTTTTGATGAGCCAGAGCCTTGTTATATTCCTCTTCGTTGGTGGTAAATCCATTTTCACGAAGTATAAGTTCTGTCAAATCCAATGGGAAGCCGTACGTATCCTTCAGGGTAAACACATCTACTCCGGATATCTCGGTTTTACCGGATTTCCTGGATTCTTCCATTAGTTTGTCCAGCAATGAGATTCCCTTGTCTAACGTACGGAGAAAAGATTCTTCTTCGCTCTTTATAACCGGCACAATCTGGGATTGTTGCTGGATAAGTTCAGGATAAGCCTCACCCATATCTGCGATGAGTTGAGGTATCAATTGGTACAGGAACGCTTCTCGCATACCCAGGAATGTATACCCGTAACGAACTGCACGACGAAGTATTCGGCGGATGACGTAACCGGCTTTCTCATTAGACGGTAACTGTCCGTCTGTGATGGCAAAAGCAATGGTGCGGATATGATCGGCTATCACACGCATGGCGATATCAATCCTCTCGTCTTTTCCGTAACTGCAATGACAGATTTCTCCTATTTTCTTTAGCATTGGCTGGAACACGTCGGTGTCATAATTGGAGGTCTTCCCTTGAATAGTACGAACCAGACGCTCAAAACCCATACCGGTATCTATCACTTTCTTCGCCAATGGTTCCAAGGAGCCGTCTGCCTTGCGGTTAAATTGCATGAAGACGATATTCCAAATCTCGATTACTTGCGGGTGGTCTTTATTTACCAACTCGCGACCGGGAACTTTTGCCCGCTCCTCTGCACTACGGCTGTCTACATGAATCTCCGAACACGGACCACAGGGACCTGTCTCGCCCATCTCCCAGAAATTATCATGTTTGTTACCGTTCAGTATATGATCGGCTGGCAAATGCTTTGCCCAGATAGATGCAGCCTCGTCATCGCGGGCCAGCCCCTCTTCTGCGGAACCTTCGAATACGGTAGCGTACAGATTTGAGGGGTCTATCTTCAAGACATCTACTATATATTCCCATGCAAAATCTATCGCTTCCTGTTTGAAATAGTCTCCGAAAGACCAGTTTCCCAACATCTCAAACATCGTGTGGTGGTAGGTATCATGCCCCACTTCCTCCAAGTCATTATGCTTTCCGCTCACGCGCAGACACTTCTGGCTGTCTGCCACACGGGGATATTTAATCGGGTCATTACCCAAAATGATACCTTTCCAAGGGTTCATACCGGCATTGGTAAACATCAACGTCGGGTCATCTTTGATGACCATTGGAGCGGATGGTACTACCTGGTGACCTTTGGAAGCCATAAAATCCAAAAAGGACTGACGGATTTCTTTACTTGTTTTCATCATATTTTGTTGTCTTAAAATCTATAAATTCACGACGGGGTTTGCCATCGCCGTCTGAGCGCTCGGTAAACGGAAGCGGATTAGCACGCAACTCATCGTATTCAGCACGTTGGCGTAATATATCGAGCGCCATATATATTGCATGACGCATGCTCGATGGATCGGCCTCGTTCTTTCCGGCTATATCATAACCCGTACCGTGATCGGGCGACGTGCGGACTATTGACAGACCGGCGGTGAAATTTACACCGGACATATCCAATGTTTTGAAAGGTATCAATCCTTGGTCATGATACATTGCCAACACCGCATCGAAACGGGTGAAATGACCGCTCCCGAAAAAGCCGTCCGGCGCATACGGACCAAAACACCATATGCCTTGCTCATTGGCTTTTTGGATTGCGGGAACAATAATCTCTTGTTCTTCTTTTCCCAACAACCCGGAATCACCCGCATGCGGATTAAGTGACAAAACGGCTATGCGGGGTTTCTCTAATCCGAAATCACGTTTTAGGGAAGTATTCAATATGGTCAGTTTGGAGAGGATACGCTCTTCGGTGATCTGCGCGGGGATGTCGGCTATCGGCACATGATTGCATACCAGCGCCACACGCAGGCTCTCCGTACAAAGCATCATCAGACTACCCTTTGCACTTGGTACTTGGTCACTTGGTACTTGGTCACTTGGTACTTCAAAACGTTTCTCCAGATACTCGGTATGTCCGCCGTTCAAGGCCTCTTTATGCAAAGGAGCGGTCACTAATGCCTGAACTTTGCCGGCTTGCAAATCTGCACAGGCACGCTCCAGAGATGCCTTCGCGGCTTTGTTTGATTCCTCCGTATTTGTGCCTAACTGAACAGGAGTGCTGTCCGGATAACACGTGATTAAGTTCAGTCTGCCGTCCTTTGCCTGATCCGGACTTTCTATCATGTTCCAATTGATATTGCGGTATTCCTCATCAAGGGTATGAATATGCTGTTTGGCTACGGTCGCATTGCCGTATATCACGGGACGCATAATTTCAAACATATGCCCTTCCAAAAGGGCTTTGATGATTACCTCATATCCTACTCCGTTGGTATCGCCGGATGTTATTGCTATTATGGGCTTCACAATATAGTTTTTGTATAAGGATTAATATTTCTCGATATGGATTTTGTCATATTTGAGTCTGGCAGGATCGTAATTCTGGCGTTCCTCATCCGGATAACCGAGCGCTATAGCGCATAGCACCACCTTGTCCTCGGGAATCTGGAACAACCGATGCGTCAACTCCGGAGCTCCCTCACGTTCATATACATGACACCAGCAAGCTCCTACACCCTGCTCTGCCGCGGCAAGCAATATATGCTCGGCGGCTATAGCACCATCCGCCATCCATGTATTATCACATAATGTAGGGTCTAAGGCGATGATAATGGCTGCGGTTGCACTGGCGAACATCTGACTGCCGTAAGTGCGACAGCCCGCCAACGGACGTAATTTAGCTTCATCATGAGTTACGATAAATTCCCACGGACAAGTTCTTTTGGCGCTCGGGCTCATCAATGCACAACGCAGCATATAATCAATCTTTTCCTGCTCTACCGGCTGCGAGGTGTATTTGCGTATTGAACGCCGCTTTTGGCATAATTGTTCAAAAGATTCCATAATATTCCGAATTAGCGTGCAAAGGTACTACAAAAATTGCATATATGCAAATTTTATCTATATTTTTACGTTCTTTTCATGTTTTTTTGCTGCCTGGCCCATTGGAATAGTCGCACCGGCAAATGACAGTAGCCGTCTGGATGTTTTGTCAAATAATCCTGATGGTATTCGTCGGCAGGATAATAATTGGACAAGGGCAGCAATTCCACACGCAGTGGCTCCGTATATTTCCTTTGTTCTTCGGCAAACACAGCCTCTATTACGGGTCTTTGCGCTTCCGTAGTATAATAAACACCTGTTCTGTAACGCGTTCCTGTATCTTCTCCCTGACGGTTCAGGGATAGAGGGTCGATGGCGGCAAAGAACATTCTCACCAGAAAAGAAAGGTCGGTCTCTGATTCATCAAATTGTACTCGGACGGTCTCGGCATAGCCCGTCGTATCAGTATATACCTGTTCATAACTGGGGTTTGTCAAATCGGGCTTTCCGTTTGCAAAACCGGTCTGAGTACTCCTTACGCCGTGTATTTGCCGGAAGAAATGCTCGATTCCCCAGAAACAGCCTCCGGCAAAATAGATTTCTTGCATAGACTCGATAAAATAGCTTGGTTTAATGATGTTTGGCGCTTTTGCGAGGAAGCAGATACACTCGTACGGAATGGGTCTGAAGACGGACGGCAAGCCATTTCTCAATGCGGTTAAGGTCGTCCTCTTTTATCGAAGACTCCTTCCCGGAAGCCGGCTTGCTTGTCATTACCAGCAATACGGTGGAATCCGCACGGCCTAAAGTGACATCTTCTATCCCTGGCCATTGTGCATGTAATTCCTGAGCAATCTGTTCCGTCGGCAGAGTTTGCGATTCATAGGCCTCCAATCGGGCAGCTAAGGTTCGGATAGAGTCTTCTCGCTGACGAAGCTGTGCTTCCGTGGAAGCTATCCAGTCACGCATGATTTCTGTCTCGTTGAGCCGGCGCACTTCTATCGTGGCATCCTCTTGGAACAACAACTGGGAATGGGAGATACCTTGTTTCTCCGCCTCAGCGTAAAAACGGGCGCGGGCTTCATTGGACAACGTCTCTCCCGCCAACCGGAGCGTCAACGTATAAGGTTTCGTACTCATATCCGTGGAATAGTCATAGATGTACGTTCCGCCTATCGCTTTGTTCTCCTTCACGAAATGACGCGCAGTATTGGCAAAACGGTTCTGCAACACGATGGTATAGGCGCTGAAGAAACTGGATACCAGCACCACAAGGATAAGCAAACCGTAGGAAATGAGTGTCCTGTATGATTTGGGATGTACTTTCGCCGGGAATTTCAGGAACTTCACCGCCAGATAAGTCGCAAGCGCAATAAACATGCAATTGATAAAGAACAGATACAGAGCTCCTCCGGCATAATCCCAATTCCATTTGGCGATTCCGTAGCCTACTGTACAAAGAGGGGGCATAAGAGCGGTAGCTATTGCCACGCCGGACATCACGGTGCCTTTCTCCTTGCGGGATAATTCCAGGATACCCGCTATGCCGCCGAAAAATGCTATCAGGACATCATAAATGGAAGGGTTCGTACGAGCCAATAACTCCGTCGGATTGTCGGTCTCCAACGGCGTTACCAAGAAATAGAGAGTCGAGGCCAACAGACTGATTACGAACATAATACCCAGATTCTTCAAAGACTTTAGCAGAAGGTCGGTATCATTGGTTCCGAGCCCCATTCCGAAACCGATAATCGGGCTCATCAGAGGAGAAATCAGCATTGCGCCGATGATGACCGGAATCGAGTTGACATTCAAACCCACGGAAGCAATGATAATCGCGACGAAAAGAATGTAAATATTCGGCCCGCGGAAAGGAATATTATTGCGGATATTGGCATCCGCTGCATGCACATCAATATAATCCGTCAGACTCAGCTGCTGACGGAGAAAACGGGAAACACTGCTCTTGAATTCAGAATATTTCATGTTACTCGGTTTTTATTTTTGAGGGTTATGTTTTACCGCATAGGTTTTGCATAGACCATATAGAGGTTTCACAGAGGTTTTACAGAGGTTTTGTCGATGTATTTGGCTGTACACTAATAAACATTTTGTCTATTCGCTCTTTTTAACGTGCAAAGGTACTACTTTTTTTTGAAATATGCAAGGATTTCTTGTATTTTTTTAGTCAAAAACTTGCATATATGCAATTTTTGTTGTACCTTTGCACCCGGTTTTTAATTTGGCAAATTATAGGCTTATGATTACGATAGAACAATTGAAGGATGTGCAACAACGGGCGGACAAACTCAAAGCGTACCTGCAAATTGATGAGAAACGCATCCAGTTAGAGGAAGAAGAATTACACACTCAGGCTCCGGGATTTTGGGACGACGCCAAGGCTGCGGAAGCCCAGATGCGGAAGGTGAAGGGTATCAAGAGGTGGATTGAAGGATACGAAGGCGTACGGGCTGCTGTCGAGGAACTCACACTCGCTTTCGACTATTACAAAGAAGAGTTAGTGACCGAAGAGGAAGTGGACAATGCTTACTCTCACGCTCTCCATGAAGTGGAAGACCTCGAGATGAAAAACATGCTCTCCCATGAGGAAGACCAGATGCCCGCGGTGCTGAAAATTGTTGCTGGCGCCGGAGGTACTGAGGCACAGGACTGGGCGGAACAACTCATGAGGATGTACCAGCGCTACTGCGAGAAACATAACTACTCCGTCACTATAGCTAACCTCCAGGAAGGAGAAGAGGCGGGAATAAAAACCGTCACCTTTAATATAGAGGGGGACATGGCGTACGGTTATCTCAAATCCGAAAACGGCGTACACCGCCTCGTCCGGGTCAGTCCATACAATGCGCAGGGAAAACGAATGACCTCTTTCGCATCGGTATTTGTTGTGCCTCTCATTGATGACACCATCGAAGTGGAAGTCAATCCCGCAGGTATCAGTTGGGATACGTTCCGTTCTTCCGGTGCCGGAGGACAGAACGTCAACAAGGTGGAGTCCGGAGTGCGGCTTCATTATAAGTTCACCAACCCCCTCACCGGACAACCCGACGAGATTGTCATTGAGAACACCGAGACGCGAGACCAGCCTAAGAACCGCGAGAATGCTTTGCGACACTTACGCTCACAACTCTATGAACTGGAACTGGAGAAACGACGCCAGGCGCAGGCTAAAGTGGAGGCTGGGAAGAAAAAAATCGAATGGGGCTCGCAAATACGCTCGTATGTCTTTGACGACCGCCGTGTGAAAGACCACCGCACAAATTACCAGACCTCTAACGTCAACGCCGTGATGGACGGAGACATCGATGACTTCATCAAAGCTTACTTGATGGAGTTCCCCGATTAATAGTGATTACAATTACTACTGATATGAAAAAATTCTTTTTTATTGCCGCTTTGACGGCTTTTAGTAGCGCTTTATTCGCGCAAAAAGATACCGTGCTGGTGGAGAGCCCGACGGTTGTACTTTCTAAAGATACCACATTGACCGCTATCGCGCCGGACTCCGCTACTCTGGCGCAGCAACGCAAGGACTTGGAGGCGGCTAAGGACACTTCCGACGGATTCCGTTTTAAAACCGTCGACAGCGTTGCTATCACCTCAGTCAAAGACCAGAACAGAAGCGGTACCTGCTGGGCGTACTCCACATTGGGATTTCTGGAGTCCGAAGTACTCCGCATCAAGAAGAAGGAAGTGGACCTCGCGGAGATGTTCGTTGTCAGCAAGACAATGATGGACCGCGCTACTTACTGCGTTCGGATGTACAACGAGCCGCACTTTGCTGCGGGAGGTAGTGCCTATGATGTGATATATTGCATGAAGCATTACGGACTTGTCCCCCAACAGGTGATGCCGGGAATACGTTATGGTTCTTCGCCCGCGGATACGTTACCTGTTCATGGAGAACTGGACAAAGTGGCGGGAGGATACGTCAAAGCCCTCACCGGACTGAAGAAACTCACGCCGGTGTGGAAAGAGGGACTGCAAGCTATCTACGACACCTATCTGGGCAAATGTCCGGAGGAATTCAAATATGAGGGTAAGAAATATACCCCGATGTCGTTTGTGGAATCCTTAGGGTTGGATGCCGACGACTATGTCTCCCTCACGAGTTACACGCACCATCCTTTCTACCAGACGTTTGCACTCGAAGTGCCGGACAACTGGAGAATGGACCAGATGTACAACCTGCCTATCGACGAACTCATGCGCGTCATTGATAACGCTATTGCTAACGGATACACGCTCGCTTGGGGAGCCGATGTCAGCGAGATTGGATTCACACGCAAAGGTATCGGAGTAGTGCCTAATGACGAGAAAGGCGCTGACATAACCGGTAGCGACATGGCGAAATGGGTCGGAATGACAAAAGACAAGCAAAAAGAAGAACTCACCAAGAAACCCTTGCCGGAGAAAGAAATCACCCAGGAAATGCGCCAGCAGGCGTACGATAACTGGGAGACTACCGATGATCATGGAATGCAGATATTCGGTACGGCTAAGGATCAGAACGGAAAACGATACTACATGGTCAAGAACTCTTGGGGAACCATGCGCTCGGATTACAAAGGTATCTGGTACATCAGCGAGGCGTTCATGAAATACAAGACAAACGATGTCTTGGTGCATAAGAACGCCATCCCTGAAGATATCCGTACTAAACTCGGACTCTGATAATGGCTGCGGAAGGCATCTATAAAGACCGCGGAAGCAAGTTCCTCGCCTTTGCCGAACCTATCAAAGACGAAGAGGAGGCGAAACAGCGGATTGCATGGTATAAGAAGAAATACCATGACGCCCGCCATGTCTGCTACGCGTATCGCTTGGGCGCTAATCTCTGGCGGACGAAAGATGACGGAGAACCGCATGGTACGGCGGGAGCGCCTATCCTGCGCTCTATAGATGCACGGGGTCTGGATAATATTCTGGTGGTCGTCGTCCGCTATTTCGGCGGTACTCTCCTCGGTACCGGAGGACTCATGGTCGCCTATCGCGAGGCTTCAAAAGCGGCGCTGGACAAATGGTAATGAACCTCATGGAAAAGGATTTCAAAGATATTAGAGCATATCGGGTCGGCTGGATATTATGGTTGACGGATTTTCTCATTGTATTCCCTATCTTGCAAATTTGGGCGTGGAAACGGACAAAAAGTCTGAAACTCGACTACTTGGGCGACAGAAAGCAGATTGAGAGGGACATCAAGCACGGAGCATTTTTTATGACCAATCATAGGGACATCATTATGGATGCCGCGTGGTTGTCTTATCTGCTCCGTATTCATTATTTTATACGCCCGTACATGGGCGTGGGGAATAACCTCTTCGCTAAACCCTGGATTGAGTTTGTAATGCGCTTCCTGCGCTGTTTCGCCGTGAAACGCGGAGCGGGGGCGCATGCTCAGTTGGATAACGCTAAGCAACTGTCCGCATATATACGGTCACTGAGAAACAAAGGCAAATCGATTTGGTTGGCGCAAAGAGAAGGACGCGCCAAGGACAGCAATGACCTCACACAGCCTTCCGTACTTCATATGCTGACGATGGGCGACGGAGACCTCTACGAAAACATAAAGGCGCTGAACATATGCCCGGTCAGTATCACCTATGAATATGACCCCTGTGACTTCCTCAAAGCGCGGGAGATGCAGCTCAAACGAGACGACCCTCACTGGAGAAAGTCCAAACGGGATGACGTCGAATCGATGCAAACGGGTATAAAAGGATACAAGGGACGCGTGGTGTACCGCCTCACACCCAGTATCAACCCCGAGATTGACGCGATGATACAGGCACATCCGGAATACAGAGAACTGCCTGTCAATGAGCAACTGCAACATATTTGCAATATTATCGACCGCCATATTCACCTCGGATATGAGATTTTTGAACGTGGCACGGAATTTGATAAATACATCGGGAGCCGGCTCGATAAAATTGATATTCCCGGCAAAGACGAGTCTTTCTTGAGAGAAAGATTATATGAAATGTACAATAACCCTGTTAAAAACTATCAAAAAGCACATGAGTAAAAGAGCTATTTTCCCGGGATCGTTTGATCCCTTTACGGTAGGTCATCACGATATCGTAATACGTGGATTGGATTTGTTTGACGAGATTATCATTGGTATCGGGCGTAATAGTACCAAGAAAGAGACCTTCCCTATCCGTGAACGTGAGGAAGCTATCCGGAAAATCTTTGCGGATGAACCACGCGTCAAAGTGGCTATCTATGATTGCCTGACCGTGGATTTTGCCAAAGAGCAAGGGGCACAGTTTATCCTGCGCGGTATACGGTGCGTGGAAGATTTCGAGTACGAGCGGAACATGGCGGAAGCCAACAAACAAATGGGAGGAGTGGAAACCATTATCCTTTACACGCGCCCCGAGTACGCGCATATATCCTCTACTCTCGTACGCGACCTCTACGCCTATGGAAAGGATGTCAGCGCATTTGTTCCCAATAAACTGAGATAATCAGAATCCGCTTTCGATATAATTAAAGACGATTGACAAAATGAACAGTAAGAGACATTCCGTTTTAGTCCTTATTCTTTATTCTTTATGCTTTATTCCGGCTGTTTCAGCCCAGTCTAAACAGGCTACTTCCCGGGCTAATGAGAGCATAGATATTTTCAACGACGTCCTCCGCCAGGTGGACGTGAACTATGTGGACACGCTCAACTATGAGAGCCTGACGGAAACGGCTATTAATGCCATGTTGCGCAAGATTGACCCCTACACTGTGTATTATCCTAAGAAAAACGACAGGGAACTGCGCATGCTTACTACCGGAAAATACGGCGGTATAGGCAGCATTATTCAGCAACGGCCGAGACCGACTGCCAAAGGACGGAGTTCTCGCGACAAGGTGAATAAAGACTCGCTTTGGACCTACGCCGTGAACCCTTACGAGGGGAAACCGGCGCAAAGAGCGGGCATTGAGGCGGGAGACCGGATTTTGTCTGTGGATGGCAAGAGTACCAAAGGGTTAACTGTCAGCGAAGTCAGCAATAATCTGCGCGGAGAGCCCGGAACAACGGTTGTGCTGGAGATTGAACGCGAAGGAGTTGAGAAACCGTTCAAAGTCTCTATCGTCCGGGAAGACATTCATATGGAGCCCGTCAGTTACTCCACCGTCTTCAGCGCAGACACACTCGCACAACCCGTCGGATACATCGCTTTCAATGAGTTTACGGAAGGATCGGCACAGGCTTTCACCAATGCCCTCGATAACTTGTATTACACACATGGCGCGCGAAAACTGATTATTGACCTCAGGGGAAACGGGGGGGGCATCGTTGACGAAGCGCTGCAACTCATCAATCTCTTCATCGAAAGCAACCAGACGATTGTCGAAACGCGCGGAAAGACTGCGATGAGCAACCGTACCTACAAGACAAGGAATAATCCTCGGTATAAGGACATGCCCTTGATTGTACTCGTCGACAAGAACTCTGCCTCCGCGAGCGAGATTGTATCCGGCGCTTTGCAGGATCTCAAACGCGCTACGCTGATTGGACAACGTACTTTCGGAAAAGGACTGGTTCAGAACGTTCGCCCTATCGTGTACGGAGGACATATCAAAGTGACAACCAGCAAATACTACCTCCCTTCTGGACGCTGTATTCAGGCTATAGACTACAGCGAGAGACAGAAAGGACATGAATTGAAGAAAGACACGGCAGGAGGTATTCTGCCCGACATTGTGATGAGCGATTCGGCAAAAGTGGATATCACGTATTCACTGTATATCAATAATTATTTCTTTGATTACGCTACTCGTTTTCACCGCTTGCATGACAGTATTGCAGCGCCGCTGGACTTTGAACTGACCGATCAGGATATCGAGGACTTCTGCCGCTTTCTGGACGAAAGAGGTTTCAAATACGAGACGGAGACAAGCAAGTTCTTCGCGGATATGATTAAGATGGCGAAGCATGAAGATATTGACTCTGCTACCCTTGCTCAGTTGGAAACCATGGAGCCGTTGCTGCAACCGGACTTCCGAAAAGCCATAGAGCGCAATAAAGAGGAAGTGAAACAGCTCTTGGGAAGCGAGATTGTTCTGCGTTATTACTACCAGAAAGGGCAAGCTGCGTTTAATCTGCGTTTTGACAAAGAACTCAAACGCGCCTTGCAGGAGTTAAAATAATACGCGTCTTTCTCGATGTATAGTCGGTCCAATGTCGATGCATTGTCGGTCCATTGTCGGTCCATTCCCGATACATGAAGCCTTCCTAACAAGTCCCTGTTTACCTGCTGATGCATTCGATAATCACGCACTTATGACG
>ODAI010567993.1_pt1 | contig 17088 bp, 13 predicted proteins | sample 1539321 | NCBI WGS metagenome assembly ODAI01 (sample SAMN02144231, study PRJEB22623) | gut metagenome | biome: sheep rumen | host: Ovis aries | place: New Zealand | reverse complement strand
TGGATCGGTACCATATTCATTATCATCATGTTCCTTATTGCCATCATGATAACGGCACTGCTTCGTTCCAGGGGAGATAAGGACATCCAGAAAGGAATCCTCCTTTCACGGGAAATGCAAGCATTCTCGACCCAGAAGACTTTGTCTGCCTTGGAAGTAAAAGTCGATATGACGGAAAAAGATCTTCTTGACAAACTGGACAGCAAGCGGAAAGAGTTGGTAGACTTTGCGTTAGGTATCGGAGACCAGAAAAAATTCATGGAGAGGATATATGACGAGCTGAAAACCGTACGATCGATGCCTGACGGCCAGGACAAGGACAGCATGACAGATGAGCTTCTGTCCTCACTACGGGAGAGAATGTATTTCACGAGTGAGATCAACGACTTTTACGCCCGTAGCGAGGTCCTTCACCGGGACTTCAACAGAAGACTCGCCGAAGCCTTCCCCAACCTAACCGAGAATGAGCGGAAGCTCGCCAACCTGCTCCGGCAGGGATTCTCGTCAAAATACATAGCTTCTTTGATGAATATAGCTCCAAAGAGCGTTGAGATCAACCGCTACCGTTTGCGCGCGAAGCTCGGCCTCAACCGGAGCGACAATCTTATCAAATTCATAAAATCTATATAGTATAATTTTTATCCAAACAATTATGCGTAAAATACCTTTCATTATCGCGTTGTTGCTGCTGGCGGTGCCAGCGGCCTTCGCCCAACAGAACGCGAAGTACAACCAGTACGGCGTTCAGGTCAAATCCGACAGACTTGATGTCGAAGCCCAAGATGGTATCCTCGTACTCGAGTCTCCCACAAGTGGTTACAAGCTATGGTTTGACATTCGCGCACAAGCCGACGCGGCAGTGTTCTTCGGTGCTCCTGACTATGCTGACGCTATCGGAAACGGCGCACAGATCCGCCGCGCCCGTTTCGCTGTCAAAGGACAGATTGACGAGAAATGGTACGGAGAATTTGATATGGATCTGGCCAACGGACTTGCCGAGCTTAAGGATGCCATAGTCCGTTACACAGGTATCCCGAACCTGGATCTTCAGGTGGGTAACTTCAAGGAGAATTTCTCTATCCAGAGGAACACCACTTCCCGTTACCTCCAATTCATGGAGCGCCCTATGGTCTGCTCCGCTTTGACCCCTTCCCGCCATATTGGAATCAACGCCAAGTACGCCAAGAACTGGCTCTGGTTCTCTAGCGGACTTTTCTCCCAGGTGATCGCCGGACAGGAGGAATGGACCAATGTCGCTGACAACAACAAGGACTTCGGTCGTAATTCAGGTTACGCCTGGACGACCAAACTTGTTATCCGTCCTCTCTACAAGCTGGACAACGCTAGCCTCCACATCGGCGCGGCATATTCCTACAGGACCACGACAACCGATCTTGCCACCGGAGAGTGGGGAACTTACCGCGCGAGCGCACGTAACTCCACCAGCATCAACCGCAAGAAGTATCTCGATACCAACAACTTACCCGGCTTCGACCACAACAATCTGTGGACCGTCGAGCTCGCCGGTCACTGGAATGGTCTCCGTTATGAGGCCGCCTATGTTGGTGACAATGTCCACTTCAAACCGGACGCCGCTGATCCCGAAACCAAGAATTTCGGTGGATGGTACGCCCAGGCCGGCTACCTGCTCTTCGGCGGAAAACAGCGTTATGACTCCAACGGAGGCAAGTACACCAAGGTGGAACGCGCTCATGATTGGGGAGATATCGAGCTTTGCGCCCGTTATGAGAACTGCAACCTCAACTTCGGCAATGTCTATGGCGGTGCCTCCGAGGCCTATGCTCTGGGTCTCAACTTCTGGGTGAACGATAATGTCAAGATGCAGCTGAACTACCAATACAACAATAATGACCGTTACGCCAACGGAAAGGGTAAACTTAATGTGGGTCTTGATTCCAATGGCAAACCCGCCAAGGACTACACCAAGATCGCCACTCCTACCGGAAAGGCCGGTGTTGACTACCACATGCTTGCATTCCGTTTCGAGATTGACTTCTAATCCACTTAAAGAGAATACGATATGAAAAAGATACTTTTACTTTCCGCAGCTCTCATCGCACTTTTCGGATGCGTGGAAGACAAGATATTCGAGGGCCCTTCAAGCATCGACAAGGTGGCCTTCACTCCTGAGGCTCCCACCTCTATCGTACCGGTCAATGTGACCGCCACTGTTTCCGGATTGCAGGCTGTGACTTCAGCCTCCCTCAACTACAACGGGAACAACCTGCCTATGAACGGCTCCGGTTCCCAGTTCACCGCTACTATTCCGGCCATGCCTGACGGAACAGATGTTTCATTCACCGTCACTGTTACCAACGAGGCCGGCTTCACCACCACCTCCGACAAATTCACTTATAAGGTCGGTGATCCCGCCCCCGATTGGAGCAAGCTCAAACTTAATGAGGTATATGGCGCCGGAGCTGATGAGGAGAAGTTCTTTGAGCTGTACAACGGCAGCGACTTCCCTATCAAGCTCACAGGAGTCACCATCAACAAAGACGAGGAACTGACCTGGACCGGAATTGACGGTGAAGTTGTTCCTTCCAAGGGTTTCTTCGCCATCATCGGCGGTAAGAAGACCACCCCGAGGGGATTCTCAAGCGGTTTCTCTGCCAAGAAGAGTGTTTTGATTGAACTCTTTGACAACAAGGGAAATAAGATTGATTCATTCCAGCGAGGAGAAAAGATGGATACAGGCGAGTGGGGTGCTTCTCTCTCCAACAACAAGGGTTCATGGAGCCGTATTCCTGACGGCACCGGCAAGTGGATGCAGACCGAGAAGTTCACTCCTGGTGCGGCCAACTCCACCGAAGGTGCGGATGATCCTGATGTGAAACAATAATCAACTAATTATCAATTAATACGTTATGGCAGAACTAAAAATCGGCGAGCAGAGCAAGCCTCGCTTTGAATTCCGTAGTTTCGGACAGTGCTTCTGCGAGCAGCACAAGAGAATGGCCCGTCTTTCCGTCCCCGTGCCGGAAAAAGTCTGGGAGAGGGAGAGCGACGAGATCTATATCATCTCGGCCAAGAACGACATTAACAACACAAAGATACGTAACGGGAAAATGGACATCAAGACCTATGTCCAGACCGTGGATGGTCTCGAGCAGTGGAACCCCTTGATGAAGGGCGAGTTCCCTATCTCGAAAGAGGTCCTGGAAAAAGAGGTTTTCCCCGCTTTTATGGTGGAGATGCCGGAGCTCACGAAGGACACCTACACCTATGAGGAGTTCATCGCTATGGTTAAAGCCTGCCCGGATCTCGCCGCTGTCAGAGTCCACAAGCAGCGCTTCGGCTACATGGTCAATAATACCATCTGCGAGGTGGGCAACGTTCTGATCAATGGAGCCAAAGTCGTCACCATCAACTCTGAATCCACTGAAATTGAGGATATTAAGAAGACCATCGCCGACTGCGGTCTCGAGGGCGTTGAGAATATCAACTACCTCCAGGCCATCAAGAGGGTTATTGGCATGATAGACAAACCTTTAGCTAACGAGTAAGAATATGGGACAGGAAATAGAGAAGAAATTCTTGGTCAAAGGTGACTTCAAGAACGAGGCCTTCAAGGCCACAAGGATTACCCAAGGCTACCTCAGCAGCGTTCCCGAGAGGACGGTGCGTGTCAGAGTCAAGGGAGATAAAGGTTTCATCACGGTCAAGGGAATCGGAAACACCTCTGGAGCAAGCCGTTTCGAGTGGGAGAAGGAAATTCCTGTGGATGAGGTGAAATCTCTCCTCGAGCTGGCTGAGCCAGGCGTGATTGACAAGACACGTTACCTTGTCAAGAACACCGACGGCAAGCACACCTGGGAAGTGGATGAGTTCTACGGCGACAACGAGGGATTGACCGTGGCTGAGGTAGAGCTCACCGACGAGAATGACACCTTTGACAAGCCCGCATGGCTTGGAGAAGAGGTCACAGGTGACGCTAAGTACTACAACTCCATGTTGATGAAGAACCCTTATAAGAACTGGAAGTAATCATGGCGACAGATATCGGGACAAAGGCGGCGACGACGTTCGATCCGCTGGACATGAACAACTACAAGATCGAGAAGCTGCCAAAAATGCAAAAATCGACGTTCGAGATCTGGATGGCCAGGCTTGGCGGTCCTCTCGCCATCGTCGCCTTTGTCTGGATATGCTGGTTCTGCCATATAGGCTTCATCGACAATCTTGACCAGACTGGCCTGGCCGCGACCGCCCAGAAACGGTTGGATGCCCTCGGCCTGGATGGCTTCCTGCGCGCCAACTACGCGATGTTGGCGATATTCGTGGCAAGTCTCATACTCTGGATGACCGAGGCTTTGCCAAATTACCTCACATCGCTCCTGCTGATTCTTGGAGTGGTGCTATTCAATGTCACGACACAGAAAGAGGCCCTCGCCCAGTTGGGCCACCCTGTTATGTGGCTGAATATATTGAGCTTCGTGCTGGCATCAATGCTGGTAAAGACCCAGTTCGCCAAGCGCCTCGCACTGGCTTTCGTCATCAAATTCGGCAAAAGCGCCAAAGGCGTGCTATGGAGTTTCCTGCTGATCAACCTGGTGTTGTCCGCATTTATTTCGGCCACAACCGTAAAGGCCACCATCATGCTCCCCATATTCATGGTGATATGCGCCATCTATGGAGCTTCTGGTGGAAACAGGAATAATTTCGGGCGCAACTTGGTGATTCAGAACTTGTTCCAAGTCAACATCGGAGCAAATGCCTTCTACACGGGATCGGGAGCCCACCTTCTTGCGATTTCCCTTATCGCCGGATTCCTAGGCTCATGTGATTTCGGTTACGCGGACTGGCTAATCGCGGTGGGACCTATGAGCGTGATTATTCTGGTTGTCGGTCTCCTTGTGGGAATGTACATCTTCTTCCCGATGAAGAAGGATGAGCAGAAACCACAGATTGAAGGCGGAATAGAGCGCTTGAAAGTCGAGCTCGACGCGATGGGAAAGATGAGCGCCCAGGAATGGAGAGCAGTAGGAATATTCCTTGTCGTACTGTTCTTGTGGGTCACAAAGGGCACTTTCCACAATATCGACGAGACAATTGTCGCCTTGATCGGAGCTATCCTTGCCCTTTTGCCTGGCATCGGGGTTGTGAAATGGAACGATGTTGATATTCCCTGGCACCTGATGCTGTTCTCCGCGGGAGCTTATGTGCTCGGAAGCGGTCTTAACGCCACAGACCTGCCCAGCACAATGGTGAACGCCGCATTTGATTCGATGGGTATCACCTCCGGCACTCCTTATTGGGTGCTATATGTGGTTCTGACATTCCTGATGATGTATTCGGGACTGGTATTCCAGAGCAAGACCATCAGGACCATGGTCTTCGTTCCGATCGCCCTTGGAGTAGAGCAGAGGTTCGGGTTCATGCCTATGAGTCTCGCTCTTCCTGTCTCTATGCTGATCGAACATTGCTACGTCTTGCCTTTCAACAGCAAGCCCGCCGCACTGTTGTACAACACCAACCAGTACAGCATGACAGACGCCTTCAAGTTCGGTATCACGATGATGACTTTTTCCTGGATTCTGATCCTTATCTTTGGAGAAACCCTGCTAAAATGGTTGCAAATCACACCTGGATTATTCTAAACTGACACTTTTATGACTATCGAGTGGAACCTTATCCTCCGGCTGTTCGTGGCCGGGTTGCTCGGAGGCCTGATTGGCTTAGAGCGCGAATTCCGAGCTAAAGAGGCTGGAGTGCGCACGCACTTTATTGTTGCCCTTGGAAGCTCGCTTTTCATGATTATCTCGCAATTCGCCTTCACCGGCCAGTTTGACCACGCGAGAGTGGCGGCACAGGTGGTGTCAGGAATCGGTTTTATAGGAGCGGGTGTGATTATATTCCAGAAAAACGTCGTGAGGGGAATAACGACCGCCGCTGGACTTTGGGTTGCCGCGGCGATCGGACTCGCATGCGGTAGCGGGATGTATGACATATCCATAGCAGCCACTTTGATGACAATAATATGCCTTGAGACAATGCATTTCATAACCAGGAAAATAGGAGAAAAAATATTCTCTGTCTCGATCATGGAAACCGACCCGGAGGTTCTGGTGTCATTGGCGGAGACATTCAAGAAGTCCGGCGTGGACGTGGATTCCATGGCCATAACCGAGGGAAAGGCTGTGTTCCAGATCCGTTCCCACCAGAAAGACTATTTGTCATTGGTGAAGAAGATACTCACCCTGACCAAAGATCTCAAAGTCGAGATAGTTTGATATTTGCGGCGAAAAGGTTATTTTCGCGTAAAGACACTTGACAAATCAATTATTATGAGAAGAACTATCTGCTTAGGGATTATAGTGTCCCTGGCGGTCTTTTCCTCATCGGCTTTGATGGCCCAGGACAAGACCGTGAAGAAAATCATTGAGATCGGCCAGACTGACAACAAGGTAATGGAGCATAACAACCATCTCTCCAATTACATTGGCGGGCGTCCGGTAGGCTCCTCAGCTCTTACCCATGCCGAGGCTTGGGTCAAGGAACAATTCGAGTCCTGGGGTCTGGAGGTCATGGTCCAGGAAGCCGGTGAGATCAATGTCGGTTTTGACCGCGGGCCTTGGTTCGGTCGTATGCTGAGCGAGGACGGAATGGCTCTCCATTTCGGAACCCCCTCATACACAGCGCCTACCAAGGGCAAACAGACTGGAATCGTCTTGATTGAGCCTCATTCCAGGAGGGAATTCGAAAAGATGAAGGGCGCCTTGAAAGGTGCATGGGTGCTTCTTGATGCGGAGTCCAACGGAATGGCGATCGACTGGTCTGACAAGGCAAATGAGAACAGGGCGGAGGTTATCAAGAAGAACGAGGAGATCGACATAAAGAATATGGAGATCCGTCGTTACAACATGACCCACAGGGATGAGACCCCTAAGGAGATGATTCCTTATGAGACCGTCGTGGCTCCATTCTACAAGGAGATGGTCGAGGCCGGAGTGGCCGGTTTCATCCGTTCGGCGAAGGTTCCTCTCAGGATCATGTATGACAGGGCCAACTGCTATAACATCACGATGGAGAACCTCCCCAAGGTATGCGACATCTGCCTGGACGAGGCCCAGTTCGACATTATCAAGAAGAAAGTCGAGAGAAAGGACATCTTCCAACTGGAGTTTGACATCCGCAACCATTTCTATCGCGGACCGGTCAAGTACCACAACATCATAGGTATCATCAAGGGAAGCAAATATCCCAATGAATATGTGCTCGCCGGAGGCCACCTCGATTCTTATGACAATGGTGGCGGAGCTGTTGATGACGGTAACGGAGCCAGCCTCAACATGGAGGTCGCCAGGTTGCTCGCGACAGCCGGCGCGAAACCGAAACGCTCAATCATGATCTGCATCTGGACCGGTGAGGAATATGGCTTGCTCGGATCGAAGTTCTTTGTGGAGAACAAGACTGTCCCGCTTGAGAAGATCTCCAACTACATCAACCGTGACGGTGGTCCGTTGATGTCGACTGGTGTGACTGTTCCTCCGGCAATGTACGACGATTATGTATCGATCTGCAAACCTATCATGGACTTGAATCCCGAAATCCCGTTCACTGTCACAAAGAGGGAGGGAGAGCCTCGTCCGAGACCTACTTCAGCTGGTGGTAGCGACCATGCCTACTTCGCCATGAACGGTGTTCCCACAATCGGGTTCCAGGAGACTGATTCTAAGGGATATAACTTTGAGTATCAAGAGATTTGGCACACGGAAAGGGATATCTACAACAAGGTGATTCCTGAGTACATGGAGCATTCGGCCACTGTTACGGCTGTCGTGGTATATGGCTTGGCCAATCTTGACCACCAGCTCTCCAGGACTGGCCTATATAAAGACTAGGATCCTATCGTTCTGAACCTGACATTCTGAATATATTATTCTGAATATGTCATTCTGAGCGGTGTCCTGAGCCCGTCGAAGGGCGAAGCGAAGAATCTTAAACCGGGCCCTTGAGACCCGGTTTTATTTATGCCAAATCGGCAAGAACTATCGCGGCGGCGGCTTCGACTATCACCGGGGTGCGGAGGGCGAAACAGACATCGTGGCGCCCCTTGATTTTTAGTTCGACCGTCTCTCCGGTCTTGACATTCAATGTGTTCTGCGGCTTGGAGATGCTGGATGTCGGCTTGAAGGCTACCCTGAAAACTATCGGAGTCCCATTCGAGATTCCACCATTCACCCCACCAGCGCCATTTTTCTCTTTAAAAGGCAAAGTGTCGTTATGTTCTGAGCCGTGGAGGCGAGCGGCGGCGAAACCGTCACCGAATTCGATGCCGCGGACTCCTGGAATAGAGAATACCGAATGGGAAATAAGCGACTCTACAGAATCGAAAAACGGCTCACCAAGACCTGCGGGAACGCCATCAACCTTACATTCAACTATTCCACCAATGGAATCCCCCTCCTTCGCGGTCTCCTCCAACAAGGCATCCCACTTGGACTTGTCGGTCTCTCCGCCGATCTCTACCAAACCGGCGTTGAAAGAGAATCCGCACTGCTTCTTGGCGATAACTCCGGCCGCGACCAAAGGAAGGGTCAACCTTCCGGAGAAATGACCACCACCTCTCGGGTCATTCATGCCATTCCACTTGACCGATGCGGTCCAATCCGCGTGACCTGGGCGTGGAACATCCAGAAATTCCTTATAATCAGCGGATTTAGTATTCGTATTCCGGAATATGATCGCAATCGGAGCTCCAGTGGTATGACCTTCGAAGACTCCGCTTAGAATCTCGGGCTCATCCGCCTCGATTCTGGGAGTCGTGCCTTTCGCCCCGCTTTTGCGTCGGAGAATATCCTCCATGAAATCGTCTTTGGAGAGCGGTATGCCCGCCTTGACACCGTCCACGACCACTCCGATCGCAGGGCCATGGGACTCACCGAAGATCTCCACCCTGAAATTACTGCCGAAAGTATTCATATTCGTCAATGTTATCGCTTCGAGACAAAGATACTTATTTTCATTATCTTTGCATAATTGAGTTTCGACGATGGATCGCAGAGAAGAAGACAAGATTATTGAAGGAATTACCTCACAGGAATATAAGGAAGGATTCGTGACGGACATCCGGCAGGATTTCATCCCGAAAGGCCTAAATGAGGACATCATACGCACGATTTCAACATTGAAACAGGAACCTGACTGGCTCCTGGAGTTCCGTTTGGACGCTTTCCGCAAATGGCAGAAAATGAAAATGCCCACATGGGGTCATCTTAATCTGCCAGCAATTGATTTCCAAGATATTATCTACTATGCGGCCCCGAAGAAAGACTCTGAGAGGCCAAAGGAGATCGACCCGAAGCTTGAGGAGACCTTCGAGAAATTGGGGATTCCGGTTCGGGAACGGGAAGCCCTGGCTGGAGTCGTGGCGGTCGACGCCGTGTTCGATTCAGTCAGTGTGGCGACAACTTTCAGGGCTTCATTAGCCGAGAAAGGGATAATATTCTGTAGTTTCTCTGAGGCGGTCAGGGAACATCCGGATCTCGTCAGGAAATACCTCGCCAGCGTGGTCCCGGTCGGGGATAATTTCTATGCGGCGCTCAATTCCGCGGTTTTCAGCGACGGTAGTTTCTGCTATATTCCGAAAGGAGTGAAATGCCCGATGGATTTGTCAAGCTATTTCAGGATCAACGCCGCCGGAACGGGTCAGTTCGAGAGAACGCTGATTGTGGCGGAAGAAGGCTCCTCGTTAAGCTATATGGAGGGTTGCACGGCTCCGATGAGAGACGAGAACCAACTTCATGCGGCTGTGGTGGAAATCGTGGTGGAGAAAGACGCTGATGTGAGGTATTCCACGGTACAGAACTGGTATCCTGGCGACGCGCAAGGCCGGGGCGGTATTCTTAACCTTGTGACTAAGAGAGGAATATGCAAGGGTAGTGGGGCACATTTGAGCTGGACCCAGGTCGAGACAGGCTCCGCCATCACTTGGAAATATCCCTCGACAATCCTCAAGGGTGACTATTCCACCTCTGAGTTCTATTCTGTGGCCGTGACAAATAATTACCAGCAGGCAGACACCGGAACGAAGATGATCCACATCGGCCGAGGAACCAAGAGCCGCATCGTCAGCAAGGGAATCTCCGCCGGCCATAGCGAAAACAGTTATCGAGGCCTCGTCAGGATGAATCCTGGCGCGATCGGGGCGAGAAACTACTCGCAGTGCGACAGCCTCCTGATCGGCTCGAAATGCGGGGCTCACACCTTCCCCGACATCCAGAGCCTCAACCCGACAGCGATTGTGGAGCATGAGGCCACAACCTCGAAGATCAGCGACGAGCAGTTGTTCTACTGCAACCAGAGAGGGCTTGACGCCGAAGATGCTGTCGGCCTGATTGTCAACGGTTACGCCCACGAGGTCCTTTCCCGCCTCCCGATGGAATTCGCCGTCGAAGCCACCAAACTACTACAAGTTTCCCTTGAAGGGTCAATAGGATAATGAATATATTCGACATAAATAATATCGCTTTCACGATGGGCGGGACGGGGGTCAGCTGGCTGGAACTGGTCGGCGTGATCACCGGACTTACCTGCGTGGTGCTGGCTGGACGGAACAGCAAATACAACTTCTGGGTCGGATACTTGTATAACATCCTGCTATTCATATTGTTCTTGCAAAGGCACCTGTATTCGGCGATGCTGCTCCAACCGATCGCGTTCGGAATAAACGCCTTCGGACATTGGAGATGGACCCATCCGAAAGAAGACGAGAAGAGCGCTAAGGACGAGACCGCTTTGAAGGTCAGCAGGCTTGACATGAGAGGATGGTGCGTCGCGCTGACTGTCGTGGTTGTCGCCGGAGCTATTTGGGGATATGTATTGAGCCAGCTTGGAACCTCTTGGTGGACAAAGACTTTCAGTCCGGATCCTACACCTTGGCTGGATTCCTTTGTGCTGATGCTGACGCTGCTTGCCCAGTTCCTTTCGGCTCAGAAGAAATGGGACTGCTGGATTGTCTGGCTTGTCGTGAACGCCGCCAACATTACCCTTTACTTGAGCGCTGGCCTGGTATTCATGCCGATAGTGAGCGCTCTGTACCTAATAAACGGACTCTGGTCGCTTTGGACTTGGTACAGGCTATATAGAGAAGGAAAATAAAGATTGACAATAAAATAAACGCCATAATGACATTATTGAAAATACAGGGGCTTCATGCCGGCATCGGTGATAAGGAGATCCTCAAAGGGATTGACCTGGAAATAAACCGTGGAGAAATCCACGCCGTGATGGGACCGAACGGAGCCGGAAAAAGTACCCTTTCCGCTGTGTTGACTGGAAAACCGGAGTATCAGGTTACGGCTGGAACTATAGAGTTTATGGGACGGAACCTGTTGGAAATGAAGCCCGAAGAACGGGCTTGGGCGGGAATGTTCTTATCCTTCCAGTATCCGATAGAGATACCGGGTGTGTCCATCACCAACTTCATGAAGACCGCTATTAATTCAAGGCGCAAAGCCGCAGGGCTGGACCCTATCAAGGGCGGGGATTTCTTGAAGCTGATGAAAGAGAAAATGGCCCTGGTACAGATGAAACCCGAGTTCGCGAAGAGAGAGGTCAACGTGGGCTTCTCAGGTGGTGAGAAGAAAAGGAACGAGATTTTTCAGATGGCGATGCTGGATCCTGTCCTGGCCATCCTTGACGAGACGGACAGCGGACTTGATGTGGATGCTTTGAAGATTGTGGCGGACGGGGTCAACGCCCTGCACACACCCGAGAAGTCAGCTATAGTTATCACTCATTACCAGAAGCTTCTGGAATATGTCCAGCCAGACAAGGTTCATGTCCTTAAGGACGGGCGGATCGTGGCTAATGGCGGAAGGGAACTGATCGATAAGATTGAAAGCGATGGATTCGAACAGTTCTAACCCCGCCGGAGCGGCCGCCGAGCTTAGGCCGTACTCAGCCGCAGCAAGCCCTGAGCTTTGTCGAAGGGCGAAGCGAGAATGGACGCGGCCGGGCTCGGGCGACCGGCCGGCGGTAATCGTCGTTGAATCTTCCCGGCCGGAAAACTTCGTTGTCGGGGCTGGGGAGAGACTGGATGTGACGTTTGTCGTTCTGCCTGGCATTTCCGCGGAAATACCTGTCACCGTGGATATTACCGGACCTGGAGCGACCGTGGACCTGAAAGGAATATACCTGAGTTCAGGAAAAGATCAGGTGACCTTCAATATAGCGATGAACCACCACGCCGGAGGAAGCATTTCACGGCAACTGTTCAACGGATTGGCATCAGGAGAGGCCAAATGCTCCTTCTTCGGGAAGATCATAGTGGCGCAAGACGCGCAGAAGACCGAGGCCTACCAGGAAAACCACAACATAGTCCTGTCTGATGAGGCGCTTGTCAACACGAAGCCCCAGCTGGAAATATATGCTGATGACGTTAAGTGTTCCCATGGCGCCACGGTCGGGAAACTCAATGAAGATGAGCAGTTTTACATGCGATCTAGAGGCATCCCGGAAGAAGAGGCCAAGGTGCTGCAGATGATTTCGTTCGTGGCTCCGGTCATCGCCGGCCTTGATGATGAGATTCTGGCCACAAGAATAGAAAACGCCATACGCTCACTGGTCGGTAATAATAACGTGTAGAGATAATGATTCTCCGGACAAATGTAAAGCTGAATTTCGGGCTGAATGTCCTACGGAAAAGAGACGATGGCTACCATGACATCGAGACTCTCTTCGTCCCGTGCCATGAGTTCGGAGACACCCTGGAAGTCATTTCCGGCGACGACTATAGCCGCACCTCCGCCTCTCTATTCGCTCGTTATGGTGGCTTAATGGATCCGGAGGGGCAGCCGGCCTTAGGCGATACTCAGCCGCAGCGGAGCGAGGATGGACTTCGCCGGGGCCGGACCGCCCCTCCGGACCTGGGCGGCGAATTGGCGCAAGGGATCAGCGAGGATGGGAAACTGATGATCACAATAGCTAGGGAAGAGGGGGTCGATTGGGATCCGCTGAAAGACCTTTGCGCAAAGGCTTACTTCCTGCTAGCCAAAGATTTCCAAATTCCTCCGGTCAAAATATTCCTGGAAAAAAACGCCCCTGTCGGAGCCGGACTCGGAGGCGGATCCGCCGATGCCGCATTCACCCTCAAAGCCCTCAATGAACTCTTCGAATTGAACTTGTCCGATGCGAAACTCGCTGAATACGCTTCCAAACTCGGCAGCGACTGTGCCTTTTTCGTTTGGAACAAGCCGATGATCGGCACTGGGAGAGGGGAGATCTTGGAGCCGTTCGGCCTGGACTTGGATGGTTATGTGGTCAAGGTTCTCGTCCCGGAAGGCATCTCAGTCTCCACTGCCGAAGCATACCGCGGCATCGTACCCCACATACCCATGGAAGACAGAAGCATTAAAAATGTGCTTAAGAGGCCGATAGAGGAGTGGAAAGATTTACTGGTCAATGACTTTGAGGCGACAGTATTTAAGGCGCATCCGGAGTTGGCGGCCATCAAACAATCACTCTACGACAGCGGTGCGATCTATGCCGCCATGTCTGGATCAGGCTCGGCAATATTTGGAATCTATAAAAAATGAAAGATAGGATTCTACAAATTCTCGGAATAATCCTGCTCGCATGGTTATTCATTTATATCTTCGGGAACCAGAACCCGTTGAAACACAGAAATATCTATGTATCAGGTCAAACCACGGGCAACGACCTTGTAGGACTGCTTCAAGATGAAGGGGCGAGAGTCTATGAATATGGCTCCGTGGAGGACGCTCTGGACAAGGCCAAGCCAGGCTCCGCGGTCTTGCTGCTGAGTAATGAATATCCCGAGAAAACTCAGGAAATCAGCACGGAAAACCTTGAGACCATCAAGTCGAAAAACCTGAAGGTATTCGCTGAATTCGCTACAGTTCCTGGCCCTTCGGCCCCTTCGACAAGTTCAGGGTCCGGAGAACCCGAATTGGAAGAGATCGGAGTCGAGAGGGTTGTGGTCACGAAACAGATTGGTGACAACCTTAAACCCATGGATCTTCTGACCATCAACAGGGCTGTTTATTATAAAACGGAAGCGGCTGATCCCTTGATGGTTATCGCAAGAGTCGCCGGGTTTGACACAGCGGTGTTCGGCCTGGAGGACACGCCAAGCAGCCCACTGGTTTTCAAGCCAAACGAGAATATTTGGATAAGCACCTCGAAACTGAGCGACTTCGCCAAGTTGAGGTTCATGCCGGAAAGGAATTGGAAACTCTTCTGGGAAACCGTGATGTCGGATCTTACAGGAAAGAAAGTGTCATTCAAAGAATGGCCCACGACCGTAGCCCCGACATATTCAGAAACCGATAAGCTTCCCAAGACAGCTAAAAAAGACGCGATCGCCAAAGGCATCGAATGGTTCTTTAACGGACATTTCCTGATTCACCAGGACTGGAAAGAATCATGGCTGATGCGCTACATGGGTGACGGAACGATGCCCGTGGGACCAGAACTACCGGCGGACGCACCGAACGGAGACGGCACCTTGGGCGTCTTGGAAGGCCATTGCTCAGCCATCTACAAAGACGGCCGCCAAGCCTACCGCTACTGGATCAGGGACGATATTCAAGGAGAGTCCGCAATGGCCTTCGCCATAGCAGGGGAACTACTTGATAATAAAGAATATAAAGCAATAGCGGAACGCCTGTCGGACTACTCGTTCAAAGAGTTCCGGGATGGTCCAAGAGACAATCCTGAAAGTCCGACCTACGGCCTGCTAGGCTGGGCATACACCCATAAATGGGTCTATTACGGGGATGACAACGCCCGCTCCATACTCGGAACGATCCTGGCCGCTAAAATCCTTGGAACTGACAAATGGGACCAAAAAATCGCGGAGGCTATTGACGCCAACTTCAACACCACGGGGAAGAACGGGTTCCGAGGCGGACGTCTCCATGAGCAAGACATCCAAAAGAACGGCCTGGAGTATTATCAGAACAGGGATCTCATTAATCCCCATCCCCATTACGAAAGTTGGATTTGGGCTTGCTACCTTTGGCAATATGCCAACACCGGGGACCGGAAATACTTGGATCTCACCGAGAAAGCCATTTCCTTGACAATGGCCGCCTACCCGGACGAATGGAGCTGGACAAACGGCATTCAACAGGAAAGGGCGAGAATGCTTCTGCCTCTGGCCTGGCTATATCGAGTTAGTCCAACCGAGGAGCATAAAGCGTGGATAGACACAATTGTGGCTGACATAGCCAAGAACCAAGCCGAGTGTGGTGCGATCCGGGAAGAGTTAGGGGATCCTGCCAAGGGGAATTACGGTGCGGAAAAAAAGAACTCAGACTACGGGAACGGTGAGGCTCCGTTGATATTCCGGAACGGGGATCCTGTCGCCGACATGCTCTATACCAGCAACTTCGCTGTGTTCGCCTTAAACGAGGCCGCTTGCGCCACAGGAGATCCGCAAATCAGGAAGATGGCGGATTCCCTCGGCGATTTCCTGGTCAGGATCCAAGCGAGAAGTGAGGAACACAAGAGCGTGGACGGAGCCTGGTTCAGGGCGTTCAACTATCGTGATTGGGATTATTGGGCATCCAACGCCGATGCCGGATGGGGAGCTCAAAGCACCCTGACCGGATGGATCCAAAGCTGGATCATCACAACCCTCGCCCTGATGGAAGAGGGTACCTCTTATTGGGATATCGCTACCGGGAAATAATCAGAAGCCCCTTCCGTGCTTCATCCAGAGGTCTTCCTCCAGCTTTTTCCAAAGAGCGGCAGCCGCATCATAGATTTTGGCGGTGTAGGCGTTCAGCACTGAAGTCGACGGATTCTTTTCAACTTCCGGAAGTCCCTCGAAACCAAGCTCTTCGATGGTCTGAATATCATTATAGACCCTCTCTTTATTGGTCTGCCATGCCAAGGTGGCGAGACGGTTAGGCCGGCGGAAAGTCCAAAGCGCCCCATCCGGGACATAACGCCTCATGCCACAGGTGTCAAAAGCCGCTGGAAGCTCGGTTGTCCCACTGAATATAGGGAAACGAGGGCTCTCTCCAGGATTGTCCAAAGCATACCAGCAGACTCCTCCAACATCGTCAGGCAACCAGTCACGAGCCTGGATTACCGTCGAATGGGAACACCAGGCGACAGCGATTGTACGGGCGAACTCCACCGCTCCGGGAGCCACACCGTTAATCATGTTGCGAGTGTCAGTCGTAAGCCAGGGATTGGCCACGGGGCTGACCTGCTTGGTGGCGGGCTGGCCATCTTTTCCGGGAACCTCGACAAGGAGATTCTTGGTCATGTCAAACTCGAGGCCTTCGTATGTCCCTCGGAGAACCTCCATGACTTTACGGACATCAACCTTGGCGTCCGGCTTGACTGAGAACGGAAGTTCGGGAGCGTCATAGGATAGCTTTAGAGAAGGAGCTAAAGTGTTGAGTATCACGTATTCCCTCTCCTTGAAATTCTTGCCGTCACCATAGGAGCTATGATAAGCTTTCCAAAACACGAAGTCTCCCTGTCCGTCCCATAGCCCATATTCAAGAGCGACGGCCTCAACGTTGTCGGAAGCCATGAAATATTCCTTGTTGGCCCTGTCTATCTTACCGATTCTGGGAATATTGGCTGAGACGGCGACTTCGTCGTCAGGCACCCTTTGGGCGGCCCAGACAGCACCTACCTTGCCACGTCCGCAGCCGAGGATCTCGAAGAACCACGCCTCTTTCTTATCAATAACCGTAAGGCACTCGCCTCCATCGGCATAGCCGTATTTTTCAGCTAAGGAACCCATCATACGGATAGCGTCACGGGCGTTGTCGCAGCGCTGGAGGGCGACCCTGGCAAGTTCCTCAATGAGGAACATCGAACCACCGTTGCGAAGGGTGTCCGGCCCAGAGAATGTGGTCTCGCCCATAGCCACCTGCTTCTCGTTCATGCAAGGATATGCGGTGTTAAGGTAGGCGTATGTATGGCGGGCTTGGGGAATCTGTCCGGCAAAACGAACACCGGTCGTGTCGCCCCTGAAGGCTGTCTTACGGGTATTTTTGTAAATATCCATCATCTGCTTCCGGCCATAATCAGCAGCAGGCTCGACAGTGATCCAAGTACGGGAGACACCGTCGC
>ODAI011258847.1_pt1 | contig 17089 bp, 15 predicted proteins | sample 1539321 | NCBI WGS metagenome assembly ODAI01 (sample SAMN02144231, study PRJEB22623) | gut metagenome | biome: sheep rumen | host: Ovis aries | place: New Zealand | reverse complement strand
GTCATAAATTTGAATACTTTGTATTTGGATTAAGTTTCATCGGATGGTTCTTATTAGTTCCATTCACTTTAGGATTATTATTAATATGGTTAGTACCATATATAAATGTTGCTACTATGCTATATTATGATAATTTAAAAAAATTAAATTAATAAATTAGAAAATAGTGAATATTAAAAAAAAGAAGCTTGAGCTTCTTTTTTATCTTTGTCCTTCACCAACTTGTTCAGTTGTTAATTCTTTAACTTGATCAGATATTACATATGCAAAGTAAGTTGCTAAATCACCAACTTTGCTTAAATCATGTCCGGATAATTCTAAATGGTTTTTACATATTACTTCTATATCACTAGGTGTAATAGTTTGTTTCATTTGCTCACGATAATTATTATTACCATTTGTAATATTTGAATAGTCACCACTTAAACATTTTCTTGTTATATTAGTGATGTTTTCAGGACCATAATTATATTTAGTTATTGTCGCTTTAAGTGCTTCTATAACTAAGTTATATTTATTATTGAAATCATTATTTTGTATGTGTTCAGTAACTGGAGTCATATCTTCAGTTTTTTCCAATTCAAGTTGTTTATATAATGTACCTGCGAAATCATGGATTACAGTTTCTGGATTTATTTCAATTCCTTGATGTCTAAGATATGTACTACATAATTCTATGAATTGATTTGGATTAAATGTTTGACTTATTATATCTCTATAATTACCAGTTCCATTTGTAATATATCTATAATCACCTTGTATACAGTAATTAATTATTGTTTCTATTTGTTCAGGACTATAATTAGCTTTTTTGATTGTTTCTTCAATTGCGCTTATAAATATTTTGTAACTATCTTGTACATTATAATTAGCTGCTTGATTATAGTAGTTGGACATTTGAACTCTTTTTTCTGGGTTTTGGAAACCTTGAACGGTATTCATATAATCTGTAAATTTAAAGTTTTCATCTAATTCTCTTGCGATTAATTCAATAACTTCATCTAGGTTTTCTAGATAATCTCCAAATGTATTAAATCTTGATTGATTTTCTTTATATTCGTCACTTGTTTGCCAATTTTTGATTCCGTTAATTTCTCTTAAATTTTCTCTTTGATAAGTTCTAATAAATGTTTTAAAATCTTCAACTGAAACATTTTTAAAATTATTATTAGTTCTACATTTTTCATAATACTTTTCCATTAGTAATGATAGGGTAGAGTTATAACTTAACATATTATCATAAGCCATAGCAACTGCACCGTGTTTAGTAATAAATGGGTTAGTTGGTTTTGCTTTACTATATAATTCTTGATCACTATTAATAAAGTTTATTACTTTAGCAACATCGTTAGGATTATAGATTCTAAGTACTATATCATCTGATCTAATTTCTTGTGCAATTTTAGATGCTGTTTGTATATTTTCTTTATCTATAAATTCAAATATTTTATTAGCACATTCATATATGTCATTCGCGTTATAAGATACATATAATTTATAACAATCTCCGCCACGTGGTTTATTCTTACTTGCGAATTGTAGGAAGGCTTTTTGTCTTTCAGTATGATATACATTTATGTTTTGACTATTTGAAAATCTTTGTATCCATTCTTGAAAATGATTTGATATGTATGAAAATTCATTATTATTCATACCATATTTTTTGAGACCATCATATAGTGTATCACGTGATATTGCAAAGTTTGGATTTTGTTCATATACTTTCGCGTAGTATGTTAAAAAGTTATTTATTTCATCAAGTCTACTCATTGTTATCCTCACTTAATACTTGAGTTTGTTCTAAGATATTATCTAATACTAAAGTATCTTCTAGTTCTTCATCAGGTAATACTAAATCATCTATACCTTCGTCTAACTTAGTGACTAATTCTACTTCTTTACCATCTACTATAACTTTTTGTGTTTCCATACTATCACCTATAGTAATTATATCATAAATATCTATTTAAGTTATAAAATTGTGACAATTATTTAGATAAAGGGATTTATTTATGAGTTAAATTTGTATATAATATTAATAGAGGTGTAGTATGAAGAATTTAAAATATTTGTTATTTACATTTTTTATAGTAATATTTGGTATGACAGGTGTTAAGGCTGATAAGACTTATAGTATTGATGTTACTATGAAAATAGATGAATTTGGTAATGCAAAGATAGTTGAAAAGTGGGATTTTAGAGCTGATGATGGTACTGAAATATATAAACCTATAGGTGAATTAGGACATAGTAAAATAACTAATTTTGAAGCTTATATGGATGATACAAAGTTTGAATATAAGAAGAATTGGGATATTGATGCATCATTTGATAAAAAGGCTTATAAAAATGGTATTAATGAAACTGATGATGGAATTGAACTATGTATAGGTAAATCTGAATATGGTAGACATATATATACTTTTTCATATGAAGTATCTAATGTAATTTATAATGTAGAAGATGCCCAAATACTATATTGGAAGTTTATTAATGATAATATGAAAAATGCTCCTGAGAAGTTTAGTGTAATTGTTGAAGGACCATCTGAATATAGTGATGATCTTCCTGTATGGGGTTATGGATATTTAGATGGATATGCATATGTATATGATGGCCATATCGAAATGATTAAGGAATCTAATTTCAAATCAAGTGAATATGCAGTATTATTAGTTAAGTATCCATTAGGTACATTTAATACTACTAATTCATGGTATAAATTTGGTACATTTGATGATGTATTACATTTAGCTAGTACTGGTACTTTTAAAATGACTACTTTAGATAAAGTTATTATGGTTGCAGCTATGGTATTTGGTGGTTTAATATTTGGTCTTGTTATGGTTGCGGTTTATGCAGCTAGTAAAGATAATACTTATTTATTTAATAAGATTAATATGAGAGAAATAAATAACTTTAGAGATATACCATGTAATAAAGATATATTAAATGCTTATTTCTTAGCTAAAGTTTATAGTTTATATAAGAAGAAAGAAGATTTGTTTGGTGCAGTATTACTTAAATGGGTATTAGATGGTACTGTAACTATTAGAGAAGAAGAATCAAAATCTATACTTAGTTCTAAACCTACTACTAGTATTGATATGACAAAAGAATATAGTGATGATACTCCAATTGGTAATTTATATCAAATGATGAAACAAGCATCTGTTGATGGAATGCTAGAAAGTAAAGAATTATCTAAATGGGCTACTAATAATTATAGTAAATTATATAAGTGGTTTGATGATGTTGAAAAATATGCAAGAAATAAATATACTGAAAAAAGCTTAATTGAAAAGACTACTGGTGGTAAGTTAATCCATTATTATCAATTTAAAATTTCAGAGAAATTGGAAGAAGAAGCTATTCATTTAGCTGGATTAAAGAAGTATTTGAAATATTTCTCAGAAATTGATAAGAAACAACCTATAGAGGTTAAATTATGGGAACAATATTTAATGTACGCTCAAATATTTGGTATGGCAAAACAAGTTGCAAAAACATTTAAAGATTTATATCCTGAAGTTGTTAAGGATATGGAAACAACTGGTATTGATTATGTTAATATCATGAGATTAAATGATTTAACAACTAGAACTGTATCAGCTGCTTCAAGTGCAAAAGCAAGAGCTGAAGCTTACTCTTCTGGTGGAGGAGGAGGTTCCTTTGGCGGCGGAGGAGGAGGTTCCTTCGGCGGCGGCTCTGGTGGCGGTGGAAGATAGACCTTAATGGTCTTTTTTCATTTGTAAAAATATATCATATATGGTATACTTTAATAGAAGATTATGAGATATGAAATAGATGGTAAAGAATATAATTTAGAAATAGTAAGAAAAAATAATAAGCGTATGTATTTAAGGGTTAAAGATGATTTGACTTTATATGTAACTGCTAATTATCTTACTAGTGATAGAGAAATATTGAGATTTTTAAATGATAATCAAGATTTTTTGATTAAGGCTATTAAAAGGGTAGAAAAACATAATGAAAAGGATAATGATTTTTATCTTTTTGGGAAGAAATATGATATAATAATAGATAGTAAGGTAGACAAGATATATTTATCTGGTAATAAAATATATGTATCTAGTATGGATAAGTTTAATAAGTGGCTTAAGAAAGAAACCATGAAGTTATATAAAGAACATTTGGATATCATATATAATAAATTTGAAGAAAAAATACCTTATCCTAAGTTAAAAATAAGATCAATGAAAACAAGATGGGGTGTGAATAATAAAAGAGATAATTCAGTTACTTTAAATAGTAAGTTAATTACTTTTGATTTAACTAAATTAGATTATGTAATTGTTCATGAGTTATCACATTTTGTACATTTTGATCATTCAAAAGCGTTTTGGGAAGTAGTAAGTAAATATTCTCCTGATTATAAAAAAATAAGAAAAGAGATGAAAGAATGAAGTATTTAAGTAATGGTACAAGATTCATGTTGGCTATTGTTTTATTAAGTGTTTCTTTTATATGCCCAGCGTATAGGGTTAAGGCTCAAACAATCGGTGATTTAAAGAAAGAATTGGACGCGAAAGAAGCTGAATATAAAAGAATAGAAGAACAAAAGAATTTAACAGAACAAGAAAAAGAAGCTGTTCAAAAGAAAATTAAGATTAATGAAGATAGAATTGTTGAATTATATCAAGAAAATCAAAAGTTAGAAGAAGAAATTGCAGAATTAAATGAAAAGATTGCTGCTAAGTATCAAGAAATTAAAAATATTATTAATACTAATCAAATTATGAATGGTGAAAATAGTTATTTAGAGTATATATTTGGTGCATCTAATTTTGCTGATTTTATTTATAGAGCTTCAGTAGCTGAACAATTATCTAAGTATAATAAAGAATTAACTGATCAGATGAGTAAAGAAATAGAAGAAAGAGAAGTTAAGCAAAAAGAAATTGAAGCAAAACAAAATGAAATTTCTGCATTACAACAAGAATTACAAGCGCAATATGCAAGACTTGGTCAAAAAGTTAGTGGATTAATGGAAGAAATGTCATCTGAATTAGACAATATTAAGATGTTAAAAGATAATATTGCTTCATTACAAAATACATATCATTGTAGTGATACAGAAGATATTGATGAATGTAAAGAAAGGGCTAGAAGGGCTACTTATATTCCTGCATCAACAGGTGCGTTTAAAAGACCAATTAATAATGCAATGGTAACTGCAAATTATGGTTATTATATTGTTCCAGGTGTTTGGGGATATAATCCACAATGGCATGCAGCAATGGATTTAGCTGGACCTAATGGTTCATCTATATATGCAGCTGCTCCTGGTAGAGTTGTATCAGTAACTCATCAATCATGTGGTAATAATATTGTTTATATCGCGCATAATGTTAATGGTACTAGATATACTACTGGTTATTGGCATATGAGAGCTTCTTATGTTAGTGTTGGTGATTTAGTAGATTATAATACTGTTATCGGTGTACAAGGTGGAGGTAGTTGGGAAGATAGTTGTTCAACTGGTTATCACTTAGATTTCCTTATTACTTTAGGAGCTTATAAAACAGATTATTTTGTAAATCCTAGATCAGTATCAGTTAATCCAAGAAATTATTTCTCATTCCCTCCATTAATTGAAAATAATCCAGGTTGGGGAACGGGTTATAGTACAAGATGGTATGAAAGATAGTTTATACTATCTTTTTTTTACATTATTTTTAAATATTATTTGATATATTAAAAATGGTGATTATATGAAAGTTAAGATATTTGATGAAGATCATGAATTGGATTTAGAAGAGGATATTAATAAATTCATTGTTGATAAAGAAATAATGGAGATAAAGTATCATGTTGCGATGGCTATTAATGGTGAGGAACAATTATATTCTTTTTCCGCGATGATTATTTATATGGAATAGTATAATTACTATTCTTTTTTCATATTATTAATTGGTGATAACATGTTTACTCGTGAAATACATAGTAGGATTAAAATAGTAATGTTTGTAATAGTATTTTTATTTATATTAATAATATGTAAAGTATTTTATATACAAGTAATTGATTATGATAATCTATATACTAAAGCAAATGATTTATGGAGTAGAAATTTACCTATTGAAGGTGATAGGGGTAATATATATGATTCTACTGGTGTTTTATTAGCGACTAATGAAACTACTGCTTCTTTAGTTATAATACCTAATCAAATTGTTGATAAGGAAGATACTGCTAAGAAATTGGCTTCTATACTAAATGTTAGTTATGAAGATATGTATAAACATGTTAGTAAAAAAACTTCGATTGAAAGAGTTCATCCTGAGGGTAGGAGATTACCATATGATGTAGCTTTTAAAATTAGTGATTTAAATTTACCTGGTGTCTATTTAATGAAGGAATCAAAAAGATATTATCCATATGATAAGATGTTAGCTAATTCTATAGGGTTTGTTGGTGTTGATAATCAGGGATTAAGTGGGCTAGAACTTACTTATGATAAGTATTTGAGTGGTAGTTATGGTGCGATTAAATATTATAGTGATGCGAAAGGAAATAGACTTAAATTAAATGAAGTTTATCAAAAACCTCAATCTGGTATGAATATAACTTTAACGGTTAATTATAGTATTCAATCTAGTTTGGAAAGAGAACTTGATAATGCGATTAGTAGGTATAATGCAGATGGCGCTTTGGGTATTGTGATGGATCCTAATAGTGGTGAAATACTTGCTATATCATCAAGACCTAATTTTTCACCTTCTAATTATCAAGATTATACTATGGAGGAGATAAATAGGAATTTACCTGTATGGATGACATATGAACCTGGTTCTACATTTAAAATAATTACTTTAAGTGCTTCTGTAGAGGAAGGAATAGTAGATTTATATAATGAGCATTTCTATGATGGTGGAAGTGTTACTGTAGGTGGCGCGCATATACATTGTTGGAAACATGGTGGTCATGGTGATCAAACATATTTAGAGGTTGTCCAAAATAGTTGTAATCCAGGTTTTGTAAATTTGGGACTTAAACTGGGTAAAGATAGATTATTTAAGTATATTAAGAATTTTGGATTTGGTACTAAAACTGGTGTTGATTTAAATGGTGAGGGTACAGGTATAATTTTTAATGTTGATAAAGTTGGTGATTTGGAATTAGCTACTACCGCGTTTGGTCAAGGTGTATCTGTTACTCCAATTCAACAAATAGTTGCTGTTTCTGCAGCTATTAATGGAGGTACTTTATATAAACCATATATTGTTAAAAGTATTAATGAACCTGAAACTAATACCGTGATATATAAAAATTATCCAACTCCAGTTAGGCAAGTTATAAGTGCAAGTACAAGTAATATTGTTAGGGATGCATTAGAATCTGTTGTATCTTTGGGTACTGGTAGAAATGCATATATAGATGGATATAGAGTAGGTGGTAAAACTGGTACAGCTCAGAAGGTCAAAGATGGCAGATATATGGTTGGTAATTATATAGTCTCTTTTATGGGATTTTTACCCGCGAATGATCCGAAAGTAGTTGTTTATGTAGCAGTTGATAATGCGAAAGGTATTACGCAGTACGGAGGTACCATAGCTGCACCTATAGCTAGAAGTGTAATGTTATCTTCTATTGATGCTTTAAATATAAAAAAACAAGATGGTGGTAAGGAAAAGGAATATACATATTTAGATAGAAAATATTATACTGTTCCTAATGTTATAGGTATGAGTGTTAAAGAAGCAAGGAAGGCATTAAGTAATTTTAAAGTTGAATATAGTGGAAGTGGTACTAAAGTTATATACCAAACTCCAAGAGATGGGGAAAGAATACTTGCAAATGAAACAGTTAGATTATTGGTTTCAGAATAGGAGGTAATATGTTAGCTAAAACATTTTTAGTAATGATGATTAGTTTTATATTATCTTTAATAATTGGCTTTTTATTAATACCAATACTTAAGGATAATGCTTCACAAAGATTAAGTATTTATTTAAGTGTTAGGCATAGTAGTAAAAAGAATACTCCTACTATGGGTGGATTAATATTTGTGTTATCTACTATGTTAACTATGATACTTTTATTAATTTTTAAAAAGATTGAAATGAGTAATGGTTTATTGATTGTTATATTTACGTTTATTAGTTATGCTTTAATAGGGTTTATAGATGATTATTTAATTATTAAAAGGAATAATAATAAAGGATTAAAGGAATATCAAAAACTATTATTACAGTTATTGGTAAGTATAATATTCTTTTTGATATTTATGTTAGATAATGAACCTTTACTTTGGATACATACATTTCATTTAAAATTAAATATAGGATGGTTTTATGGATTATTTATATTATTAGTATTGATATCTAGTAGTAATGCGGTTAATTTAACAGATGGATTAGATGGATTAGCTACTGGTTTATCTATAATTGCTTTTATAACGTTTGGAATATTAACTTATAATACTGGATGGTTAAATGGGTATGATGATATTGGATTATTTGCTTTTTCACTGGTTGGAAGTTTATTTGGTTTTCTTTTTTTCAATAGTTATCCTGCAAAAATATTTATGGGTGATACTGGTTCATTATCGTTAGGGGCATTATTAGGTACATATGCAATATTAACAAGGCATGAATTACTATTAATAATTATTGGTATTGTATTTGTGATAGAAACATTAACATGTGTTATTCAAAGAATATATTATAAATTTACTAAGAAAAGAATATTTCCAATGACTCCTATACATCATACTTTTGAAAAGATGGGATTTAAAGAAAATGATATTGTTAAGATGTTTTGGGTATTAGGTTTTATTGGTAGTTTGGTAGCGTTAGGTTTTGGTGTTTGGTTATGAAAAAATGCTTATTTTTTAGTACATTATTACTCTCTATATTTGGTGTTATTATGATATATTCATCTTCTTATATCTGGGCTTCATATAAATATGGTAATCCTTATAAATATGTAGTTAATCAAGGTATATTTATGATAGTAGGTATTATATTAATGATAATAATTAGTAAGATTGATTATAGGGTATATTATAAGTATTCAAATAAAATATTATTATTTTGTTTAATACTTTTGTTACTGGTTTTAATACCTGGATTAGGTACTGTAAGGAATGGTTCAAGATCATGGTTTGGAATAGGTAGTTTAGGTATACAACCTAGTGAGTTTACTAAATTAGGTCTTATTATATTTACATCTAAGTATTTGGTTAACAATGGTGATAATATTAAGTTATTTAAAAAAGGATTACTTCCTATATTGCTTATACTTGGATTAGTGTTTGGGCTTATAATGTTACAACCTGATTTTGGTACTGGCACTATTATTGTTATGTCTATTATGGGACTTTTGTTTATAGGCGGTATGAACATGAGTTTTATGAGCAAAGGTATATTAGTTGGTATAGTAGGAGTAATAGGATTAATACTTATGGCACCATATAGATTACAAAGAATATTATCGTTTTTAAATCCTTGGTCTGATCCATTAGGAAGTGGATTTCAAATAATTCAATCTTTATATGCGATTGGTCCAGGTGGTTTACTAGGTATGGGGTTTGGTAATAGTATTCAAAAACATTTTTATTTACCTGAACCTCAAACTGATTTTATATTTTCAATAATAAGTGAAGAATTTGGCTTTATGGGTGTACTTATTGTATCAAGTTTATTTTTAGTATTAATAATTAGTGGATTTATGATAAGTAAAAAACAGGTTGATTTATTTGGTAAATATTTGAGTTTTGGAATCATATTTCAAATATCTTTTCAGGCATTATTAAATCTTATGGTAGTAGTTGGTTTAATACCTGTAACTGGTGTAACATTGCCATTTTTATCTTATGGTGGTTCTAGTTTGCTTATTACATTATGTAGTATTGGTATAGTATTTAATATATCAAATAGTGTATAGTAATAGTTGTAGGAGTACTTTTTTATTATTTTTGATGTATAATAGTTTTAAGGTGTATGTGTATGAAGAAGTATTATAATGATTTAAATATTTTAAGAGTGTTTTCATGTATTATAATTTTATTTTACCATCTTAGTATATTAAAAGGTGGTTTTCTTGCGGTATGTATATTTTTTACATTAAGTGGATATTTATCTTGTGTTTCATCTTTTAATAAAGATAAGTTTAATGTATTAGACTATTATAAAAAAAGGTTATTACATATATATTTACCATTAGTAGTTGTGGTATTTATAAGTACTTTTGTTATATCTTTAATACCAAGCATAAATTATTTTAATTTAAAACCGGAAGTAACATCTATATTATTTGGATATAATAATTTTTGGCAGTTAAGTGCAAATTTAGATTACTTTACTAGAAGTGTAGATTCACCATTTATGCATTTATGGTATATATCAATATTAATTCAATTTGATATTATATTTCCATTTATATTTATGGGACTTAAAAAGTTAGGTGAAAAGAGTAAGTTAATTCCAACTATATCATTAGGTTTATTATCAATTATAGGTGCATTTTGTTTTTATTTTTATGATGGTAATATAATGGTTAGTTATTATCATACTTTGCTTAGAGTATTTTCGATAGTATTTGGTGTATTTTTAGGATTTACAGAATACTATTATGGTACATTAGTTAGTGATGATTTGAAGAAAAATAAATATTTAATTGGATCATTATATTTAGCTATATTAATGGTATTATTTATATTTATAGATGCTTCTAATTTACTATTTAAATCTAGTATTATTATTTCCACTTTAGTGGCGTTTAGATTGATTAGTTACGCAACTACTGATGATACTTATAAGGATAATTTATTTAATAGAATTATAAAAAATATTTCTAATATTAGTTATGAAGTATATTTAGTACAATATCCAATAATCTATATATTTCAAAATATAGAATTAAATAGTTTTATAAAAATACCTGTTATTATAATTCTTACATTTATAATATCTTATATAATTCATTATGCATTAGATTATAAGAAAGATAAAAAAGTATTAAGAAGAATTACTGAAGTTATTGTTATATTAATCACATTAGGTGGATTAGTATTCTATATTATTTCTGAAGATCATAGCAAAGAGATGAAGGAATTAGAAAATCAAATGAATCAAAATAGTCAGATGATGTTAGATAAGCAAGCTGAGTATGCATCTAAGATGAAACAAGAGGAAGAAGATTGGGAAACATTAATTAATAAATTAGAAAATGATAAGGAATCATTACATGAAGTAGTAAGAAATTTACCTATAGTTGGTGTAGGGGATTCTGTAATGTTAGGAGCGGTTAATAATTTGTATGAAAAATTTCCTAATTCTTATTTTGATGCCGCGATAAGTAGAACTGATTATGAGGCTTATAAGGTATTAAAGGGTTTAATAGATCAGGGCATGTTAGGTGATATAATTGTATTTAATTTAGGTACAAATGGTGAATGCCCACAAAGTTGTAAAAACGAGTATTTAAGTTTAATTGGTGATAGAACTTTATTTTGGGTAAATGCTACTAAACCTGATTATCCAATATTTAATACAAGATTGATTGAATTAGCTAATTCACATAATAATATTCATATTATAGATTGGATAGGTGCATCTAAGGGACATCCTGAATACTTTGTTTCTGATGGTATACATTTAACAAGTAGTGGTAGAGTAGCCTATACTGAAACTGTTTATACTGCTATATATGATTATTATTTAAATGAATTAAATAATAAAAAGGAAAAACTAATTAAGGAACATGATGATGCTTTAAAAGAAAAGATAACTTTTTATGGTAATGATTTACTTTTAAATGTATTTAATTATGTTAAAGATAATTATCCAGACGCGAATTATAGAATTGATAAAACTTATAATTATGATAAGTTAAAAAATGAATTGAATAATAGTGAATTAACATATAAATTATTCTTTATATTTGATAGTAGTATTAATATGAAGGAAAATGATTTTAATGAGTTAGTTAAAATGTTAAATGATCATGAATTATATATTATTTATATGGATAATTATGAATTAGATGTAGATAATACATATAATTTTAAAGAAATTACTAATGAACATAGTGATTACTTAATGGTTGATAAAAGACATTTAACTGAAAATGGTAATGTTGCTTTAAGTGAAATGATAAGTAATATATTAGACAAGAAAGATAGTAATGAGTAAATTTATATGTGTTTAGAAATTGCAAAGATGATGAATAATCATCTTTTTTTGTTTTAAATAGTATGCTATAATTATTGAAAGGTGATTTTTATGAAGCGAATTTTGACAGGTATAAAACCAACTGGGGATTTTACTTTAGGTAATTATATTGGCGCGATGGGTCAAATGGTAAAGATGCAAGAAGAATATGAAACATATTTATTTGTAGCTGATTTACATGCACTTACTATACCTCAAGATCCAAAAGCATTACATGATAGAATTAGAAGATTTATTGCTATGTATATTGCATGTGGTATGGATCCTAATAAATGTACTATTTATATTCAATCAGAAAATAATTATATCCCAGCAATGTCATGGTTATTAGAATGTTCTACTTATTATGGTGAAGCATCTCGTATGATTCAATTTAAGGAAAAAAGTAAAGAACATACTAATTTTACTGTTGGTTTATTAACTTATCCAGTATTAATGGCTGCAGATATATTATTCTGTGACGCTGATTATGTACCTGTTGGTATAGATCAAAAACAACATGTTGAATTAGCTAGAGATATTGCGATTAGATTTAATAATAAATATGGTAAAACATTTACAATTCCAGAACCTTTGGTACCAGAATCAGGCGCGAAAATAAAGGATTTAAAAGATCCTACTAAGAAGATGAGTAAATCTGATGAAAGTCCTACTGGTGTTATTAGTATGTTTGATAGTATGGAAGCAATTACTAAAAAGATTATGGGCGCGACTACTGATAGTGATAATACTATTAAGTTTGATCCAGATAATAAACCAGGTATATCAAATCTAATTAATATAGTTGTATCATTAACTGGTAGAAGTATTGAAGAAGTAGAAAACGAATTTGATGGTAAAGGATATGGGGAATTTAAAAAATATGTTGCTTCAGTAGTAACAGAAAAGATAGGTTCTATTCAAGAAAAATATAATAAATTAATAAATGGTACTGAACTTGATAAGATATTGGATGCAGGTATGAAAAAGACTAATGAACTTGCTAAAGCAAAATATGAATTAATGAAGCAAAAAATGGGTGTTACTAGGTAACACCCCTTTAATTTGACAAAATTTAATTTTACTATATAATAAATCATACAAAGAGGGGGGTTTACTATGAAAAAATTAGAAAAAACATATTTAATTATGCCGATTGATGAAAGTGAAGATTATGCAGTTTCTGATATGTATGCATTATATACTTCAGATAGAGGTATAGAAATAGGTATATTAGATCCAGAGTTAATTTTAGATTTACCTTTATTAGCGAATATATCTGGAATGGAAGACGCAGATGATATCGCGTTATTCGTGGATGCAAAAGATGGTGTAGATGATAGACCAGTATATAAAATATATCCAGAATTAAATAGAACTGTTGGTGTATATGAGGTAGTTACTGGAGACTATGTACCATTAATTGATGTTGTAAAAGGAAAATATAAAGTAAAACCTTCTAAGGAAGATGATGTTATTTCATCTGAAAAAACTTTATAGTATGGTTTGATTGGAGGGGTTTTATGATTAAGAATTTATTATCAATATTAATTTATATACTTATGGTTATTCCTTCATTAGTATATAAACTAATATTAAAGATTAAAAAGGAAAATATTTGGTTGATTTTTGAAGATGAGAATTCGGCGAGAGATAATGGATATTATTTATTTAAATATATAAGAAATAATCATCCAAATGATAAAGTTTATTACGCAATTAATAAAAGATCAAAAGATTATAAAAAGGTATCTAAGCTAGGTAATGTAATAAATTATGGTAGTTTAAAACATTATTTATATTATATGGTTGGTGTTAATATAACTACTATGGAAGATAGTTACCCATCACCTATATTTAAAGTATTACATAGTTTAAATTTATATAATAAAAGAGTATTCTTACAAAGAGGTATCACTAAAGATGATATAAAGAAATTACATTATAATAAAACTAAGTTTAAATTATATGTGTGTGGAGCAGAAAAAGAGTATTTGTATATTAAGGATAATTATAATTATCCCGAAAGTTATGTTAAGTATTTAGGATTACCTAGATTTGATGATTTATATGATTTGGATGTTAATGATAAGGAAATACTTATTATGCCAACATATAGAAAGTATATAACTAAAGGTAAATTTGAAAGTACAATATTCTTTAGAAAATGGAATTCACTTTTAAATAATGATGAATTAATTAGATTTATAGAAGAAAAAGATATTAAGATTTATTTCTATCTTCATAATAAAATGCATAAATATATAGATAAGTTTAGTAGTGTATCTAAAAATATTGTTATTGTAAAAGAAGAAGATTTAAATGAATTAATTAAAGAATCTGCTTTATTAGTAACTGATTATTCAAGTGTGTATATGGATTTTGCATATATGTTTAAGCCAGTTATTTATTATCAATTCGATATTAATGAATATCGTAATAGTGGTTTTAAAGAAGGATATTTTAGATATTCTAAAGATGCCTTTGGTAAAATTGTTATTGATGAAGAAGATTTAGTTAAAAAAATAATCGCGTATGTTATGATGAATTATAAAATTGAAAAAATATACGCGGATAGAATTAATAAATTTTTTATTAAAAAGGATAATTTAAATAGTGATAGAGTTTATGAAGCTATAAAGGAAATGGGGGATTAAGATGAATGAAGAATTAGATTTAACAAGTATAATGGCAGTAATTAAGAAATGGATGTTCTTAATTATAATATTTATGATATTAGGTTTAGCAGCTGCATTTTTATATAATTCAACTGCAACATTAAAATATCAAAGTAAAACAACTTTATATGTTGAACCAAGTGTAAGTTCAGCTGGAGTAGATTATCAAGGAATTTTAACAAACCAAAAAATGGTTCAAACTTATGCTGAAATAATTAAAAGTAGAAGAGTCATTAATAAGGTTATTTAAAATTTAAATCTTAATTTAACTTATGAAGAATTAATGGAAGAATTATCATTATCAAGTGCTACTGATACACAAATTATTACTGTATTAGTTAAAGATAGTAGTGCTTTACGTGCAGCTAATATCGCTAATGAAATTGCTAATGTATTAATTAAAGATTTAAAAGAAAATATGAAAATTACTAATATTAAAGTAATTGATGAAGCTATTATAAATGATAAGGCTGTAGAACCAAGAAAAACTATAAATATGTTAGTTGGTTTAACAGGTGGTATGATGGTAAGTTTATTATTGGTATTCTTATTTGAAGCATCTGATAAGAAAATTACTACTCATGAAGATATTAAAAGATATTTAAATATAAAGACTTTAGGTATTATTCCATTGAATTCAATTGATGATAAATTAAGAAGTAAAAAAGGTAAGGAATATGTTAAACCAGCGGAAGGTAATACTTTAAATATTAAAATATTATCTGAACCAAATAGTTTAGTTTCTGAATCTGTAAGAATGATCAGAACTAACTTAGATTTTGCTGATTTAAAATTAATAAATGTAACTTCTACAATGCCTTCAGAAGGTAAATCAGAATTTATAACAAATTTAGCAAGTTCATTTGCTTTATTAGATAAAAAAGTATTAGTTGTAGATTGTGACTTACGTAAACCAAAAGTACATCGTAACTTTGGATTACAAAGAGGAAAAGGTTTATCTAATATTTTACTTTCTAAAGGTGAAGTATACTATAAAAATGTAATTCAAGAATTTATATGTAATAAAGTACGTATTGATGTTTTAACTGCTGGTGCGCAAGTATCAAATCCTTCAGAATTAATTAATAGTAAAGCTTTTGAAGAATTATTAAAAGAATTAAAAGAGGAATATGATTTAGTCTTATTAGACTGTCCTCCAGTATCTAACTTAACAGATGGTATATTAGTTTCTAAGTTGGTTGATGGTACTGTATATGTTATTGAATCAAATAGAGTAGATAGAGAATTAGTATCTAATACTTTAGATGAATTAAGAACAAATGGTGCTAATTTATTAGGAACTGTATTAACTCAAGTTGATGTTAAGAAAGAAAAAAGATATGGTTATAAGTACGATTATTATTACTCAAGTTATAATCAATAATGATAGATATACATTCACATATAATATTTAATGTCGATGATGGTTCTAAAACATTAGAGCAATCTATATAGTATTTAAATGAAATTAAAAAAATAGGAATGAGTAATGTTATTTGTATACCTCATGTTAAATATGGTGAAGCTTCTAAACTTGAAAGAATTATTGATCATTATAATATACTTAAAAAAGAAGCATTAAAATTAGGTATTAATTTATATCTTGGTAATGAGATTATGTATACTGAAAAAACAATTGAATTATTAGATAATAATCAACTCTTAACTTTAAATGGTACTAAATATGTATTGGTAGAGTTTAAGAGAGATGATCAAAGAGATGATGATGATATTGTTAATATCTTTGAAGGATTGATTGATGCTGGATATAAACCTATATGGGCTCATCCAGAGTTATATAATTTTCATAGAGATATAGAATTAGTAAGAAAAGTACGTTCATTGGGTGTAATTATTCAAATAGATTCTACTTCTGTTCTTCCTAATGAATATATCAATATATATTTATATGCACATAAGTTACTAAAAAACTATTTAGTTGATATGGTAGCTAGTGATTCACATTGTTCTAAAAAAAGAAGTTTTAAAGCAATGGCTAAAGCATATAAACATATAGAAAGAAAATATGGTAAATATGCTTCAATGATATTTGAAGAAAATCAAAAGAATATAATAGGGGATTAGACATACAATATGTATGTCTTTCTTGTATATTTTTATAAATAATGCATATATTAATAGTGAGATAAGTAACTATGTAGTGTTAATTATCTCGTTAAGAGCGCCTAATATAGGTGCTTTTTGTTTGATAAAAATGATGATTTGTGTTAT
>ODAI012102367.1_pt1 | contig 17090 bp, 14 predicted proteins | sample 1539321 | NCBI WGS metagenome assembly ODAI01 (sample SAMN02144231, study PRJEB22623) | gut metagenome | biome: sheep rumen | host: Ovis aries | place: New Zealand | reverse complement strand
CCCTGCCAAGCCATCGGAATACCCCGGGGTGCAGCCGGTATCTGGAACATAAGCACCCGTTTCCCTTCTACCTCCAGTTCATAAATATCTCTGAAGGTGTTGTTGTCCGTAGTATGCTGTGACAAGTCCTGCTTCAACTTTTGCAAACTCTTCATACTGTTCTTATACGACGTGCCAAGTATCTCACGCGTCTTGTCATGCACTCCGAACACCAGCCAGGCGAATCCCTTATCTCTCAGGTTCGCCTCATTGCTCAGTGCCGAGAAATACTTGCCTAAGTCATCAAAGTCGAAGTTGTTTTCCGCCTTCTTGAATTCTACCACCTCGTTCTCATGATGATAGTGTAGATTGTCGAAAATTTCGTATATGTTCATTGTCTCATTCATATTAATTTGCTGTAGAACTTGATTATACCTGTGCTATTTTGCATTATTCATTACCCATTCAAAAAAAGCATCCAAGATTCTTTCTTTGTCTTTCTGTGTTATATTTTTCTTTGTAAAATCCGTCTTCTTTGTAATCCTTCCAGTTTTGTTAATTTGATATGCGTTAACATCATACAAGTTGTTTGGTTTAGATATTACCTCATATTTATATGAATAATTTAAACCATATCCTATTAGTTCCGTGCCATTCTCTGGATTTGTTGTCCAATAACCAGGATAATGCAATTTTTCTATTGCATGTTTCATTTCGATTGCAGAATGAAATCTTTTGTCGGGATTAACATTTAATGCTTTATTGATTATTAGTGCTAACTTTTTCGGAACATATTTCTTATGCTTATTACAAGGAATTTTTCCTTTTGCCTTTTCTTCAACAAAACTTTCCGGATCCTTCTGCCATTCAGCTTTTATTTCACATATACCGTTAGCTAATCTATATGCAGTACACCCCAATTGATATATATCTGTTAAGATGCTTATTTGGCGCGTACTACCAATTGTTTCAGGAGCTCCATGAATTATATAAAAGCTCTCTGCAATTATTGGTTTTTTGTCCTTAGAAAAACAAGAAATGCCATAATCAGCAAGAATCCCATTTCCATATTCGTCAAGTAAAATATTGCTGGGCTTTATGTCATTATGTATTACGCCTCCATTATGTAGATATTCTAAACCAAGTAAAATATCAGTTAACACCTTTATTAAATCTGGAAGAGGTAAAAAATTTTGTGCGTTCAATTTATTCTCAATTGTCCCATTCTTCAAAAATTCCTGCGCAATAAGTGTCACTATATGATCTTCAGTAATTTTTACGACATCAGCATAATAAATGGTTAATAGGTTTTTATGAGAAACTTTATTGCCATTCTTTGCTTCATTAAGCTGTTTAGCGATATCGCCAAAAGAAGATGGTAATATTTTGAGAGCAACCCGTTTGTCAATTAGGGTGTCATTTGCCAACCATACTTCACCGAAGCTACCTTTCCCTAAACGGTCAATTAGCTCATATTTGTATATTATATCTCCACGATTAAATTCCATCTTCAAACTCTTTAAATCCAACAATTATTGCATCTGCCATTCTGATATCCCAATATTTTTGAGCTTTACCGACAAGTGATTCTGCTTTTTCAAGTACATTTTTGGAATTAACTCCTATTTGATTGTATGCATATGAATTAATTGGTATTTTCCTTTCAACAGCCTCCAATGTCACGATGCAGTCCAAGAATAAAATTTTTTTCAAACTAGAATAACTATCCGATCGTGTGTTTTCATTGTGCTTTATAGCTACACGATCAAAAATACCATAAATGTCAAAAAGTCTATCTATCTCATCTTTATACCAAATTAACAAATCATTCTCATGAATCCCTTTAGGGAAAAGGATTCGATTTTCTTTATTAAGGTTGAGACATGAAATATTGGAGGCTTCGCCTTCTAATATGCAAAACCTAACACCATCATAATAGTTTCTTATACCTAATACTTTCATAACAATAACATTAAATACTAAATCCGAAGGACAGCACGTAGTTCAGCAAATCTGTCAGATATTGACGGCGCTTGTCTGTAAAGCTGTCATAATTGTCACGTGAACGGCGGAGCCAGGCGTAGAGTTCTGGGGCTTCTTTGTTAGTAGGCAGCGTGTGATGTTGACGGATATAATCCTTCACATCCTGACATTTCAGTAAAAATTCAGATTCTGTTGCATAACGTGGTATTCCAAGTTCATCATATCGTCTAAGTGCATCGTTAAGCATTGTTCTTTGTTCGTCTGTCATTGACAAGACTCCAGTAGTCACATTATAGTACCAACGCATCAGGGAGGCTTCTTTGTCGCCACCATTATAACTTGGGAAACGGCGATAGGTTTCAATGAAATCCTTGAACATCTGGAAGCGGTCTTCAAAACTATAACGCTGTACAGATGAAGCTGGCACGAAATCTGCCGAATATTCTTTCGATGTCAAACCGAAATAACTTCCTTCAAACTCTATAAAACGCTGAAAATTTTCATCTTCCATGGTGGCGGCTACACTTGCTTTAGTAGTGTTAGGATAATGTTCTGTTACGCCATCATAAAGATTGTCTATATGAAGAGGCACATCAGAATCACTCAGGAGATCCACGAGCAAATCTCGAATGCTGCCGAAATAAACACCTTCCCAGCTATCGAGTGCGTAGCACGATGTCTTGCCAACTGCCTTAATATGTTTATGCTTGAACAAATACGACTTTATCTGCAAAGGGTCTGTAAATTTGTGGTCAGGGTATCGCGTTTTGAATTCTTTGAAAATATCCTCAACGTGCATTGGTTCACCTTTTTTGGCCAGGATGTCGTACAGTTACTCAGCGATATCAATGTAGTTCTGGGGAAGATATAGTTTTTCGTCTTCCGTAATCTGAACCTTGTATATCTCTGTAGTGATGTACTTGACAAGTTCTTTCATTGCGGGTCTCAAGTGCTCGGGAACTGTGAAAAGCACACAGTCTATAGGTACGTATGTGTCTGCCGAATATTTGGCATCGATAATACTAAAGAGTGTGTCAAGACAATCGATAAGTTTCAAGTCACTATATTTGTTATTCATAAGAATTGTGTGACCCTCAACGTCCTCTGCCTTAAAATCGGCCTTTAATTTGACTAACGAGGCAAATACTTCGAAATCAGCAGGCAAATGCTCAACTTCTTTTAATCTAACATACCCTTCTGTTCTCTCATAAATGAATGGCAGGTCAAACAGCTCATTATAATAATCCCAGCCATCATTATTTGCAAGAGCCGACTCCTGTACTTCTATCGTTCCGTATACTATTTGACGAACTCTTTCACGACTGAGATTCATAGCATCTGCTATTTCATAATATGTCCGTTTCTTACCATCAAAGATACCATGAAGAAGACAGTATATCTTATTCGACCTGTTTTCCGACAAACGAAGATATTGGAGCATCAGGAAGAATAACGGAGCGTGATTATTCTCTTTTATGAAGTCGAACACGAATTGGCGTTGCCTACTAACTAAATATGGATAGTCATGTTTCAAGAATTCCGTTTGTATTTCATCATCAGATAGTTTTGATACTCTATCAAACTCCCTTCTGAATCTTTGATTGAACTGGAATATCTCCGTGAGCGTTTTCATCATGCTTTGGCCTGGGCAGATACTGCGATAGGAGGCCAATGGTTCTTCTGCATACTTGATAAGGTCAGAAAAATGAGGAAGGAATCTTGCTGCGAAATTCTTGCTTCTAACACTTAAACTCGACTCCAGTTGCTCCTGATATGTTTTCTCCAAATAATCTCTAGTTATCGGTGATAAGAAATACTTTGAAATCTGCTCATAACTAAAAATCTCCATTTTGATTGCAAGATTCAGGCTTTTTCGCTTGTACTCTACATAAATTGCATTTTCAGCCTCTTGAGCGTACTCCATCTTGCCCAACACGAGTTCAATGTATTTTTTATATGAATGCCGTATCTCTATATTCTCGTTGAGTGTATATTCTTCAACAACGACCAACATATTATCTATCTCGCCCATCACAAGTTCGTGCATGTCACACGGCTGTGGGTATGCAGCTTGCAGATATGCTTTTACTTCAGTATCACCAGCTGTAACCTCTTTATAGGCATCAGTGATGATTCCGATTACTTTTTCTCCTAAAGCAGCAAACCGAGCCTCCTTCTGTCCGGGAACCACAGCCTTATGCTCCCGAATCATCTGATTCAGAATAGTATCAACCTCTGTGTACGACTTTCGGCCAAACTTGGGAAGTTTTAGCAGATCTACAGGTGTTTCAATATTATCCAGTATAATCCCCAACGTCTCATAACCTGCCGTATTCAGGCAGTTGAAAGTACGAACAGAAATGATATTATGTTCGAGCAATTCCTTGATGGTCGTATCTAAATTGAATTCCATATCGATTCTTCTTATTTTTCTTCAACGGTTTCTTCGTAAACAGCAGTCAACAAATCTATAGCTCTGTCTATGAGTTTGCTTGCCTCAACGATATTTCCGATCTCAGCTTCTGTAGCTTCATCATTTTTCAGGTCGTCAAGTAATCCATAACAACCAACGTGAGCATCACCAAGGTGGTCGGCCCAAATACCAGCGGTTTCTCTGTTTTCCTTATTCATGTTCTTGCTTTTTACGTCTTAATTCAATTGTTGGGTGAGCATCATACTCCTGTTTAAGCTCGTAGAGTTTTGTGCCAGGCGTGATAATGTCTTTTCTGTAGTTTGTGTAGAAGTTTAGGAGTGTCAAAGCATCTTCGGAAACAACAGAATCAATCTCTTCTTGTGAGAAAATGTTCCTGTGGATAATATCAAGCACGTTGTTCTTTTCTTTTTCATCCAACGTCCTCATGCAATAATTCCAACATCGTCTCCAATGGTCTGTTCCCATTGGACCTTTTTCATCCAACCATTTAAAGAAGAAGCGATAGAGGATAAATGTCTCCGGCATTTCAAGCAGCTCGAAATACTCTTCCTCCGTTGTGCCAAAGGCTTCAAGGAAGAAAGACATTCCTTTACCAATCTTTCCCTTTGTACTATTCAATATGGCTTGAACCGCACGAATATATTTGCGATTCCAATGTTTGCCTATATAGTCACGATTGTGTGAGTAGTCTTCATCATCGCATTTACCCTTTCGTATCGGATGATATTTCATCGGGAATGAATAGATGTTTACATTCAATTCATCACACAATTCAACGTTGATACGCAGACGTTTATACAAATCAACTGGTTTATCCATGAAGTTATAAAGCAGGTAGTTAGAGAACTCATTCATACCAGCCTTTACACTCATGCGAATTGCCTTATTGTAATAATCATAGGTCTTAATATCATCGAAAGCAATACGAAGGGGACGTATAGCAATTCTTGCCAACTGAGAAACGATTTCTTCCGTGAACAAACGCGCATCTACTCCCTGATTAAAGTCTACGTACCTCGCTTTTGGTACTGGATGCTGATGTTTGTCGTAAATGGGTTGTATTTCTTCGTATGCAGCTATTAACGCTTCTTTCTTAGTTGTAGATAACTTATTGATATGGTAACGACTCATGATTTTATACACCTCATAAGACTCGTCACCTTTCAGCGGTTTCAGTTTCTGATAGAACTCCTGTATCAACCCCTGACTCTTGCGGATATAAGCACGATCATTTACTCCATTTTTAAGATTACGGATAGAAATAGCAAGCATGTTTGGCTGAATGAACTTTGCACCTCTGCCAAATCCAGAAGCTACAATATCGTCAATAATGTCCTTCAGATTCTCTGACGCAAGAACATTGTTATCCATTAGGAGCAAGTCCTTCTGGTCGCCATATACTTCGCGTACTTTTTCTACTCGCTCTCGCATCGGGATATATGGAATATACTTGTTCTCCAGAGTAGGTACTGCACAGAATGCGCAATGACGTATGCAGCCACGAGTCATATACCCATAGAAAGCGTTTGCCATCGGATACTTGTATTCTATCTCGTCAAGAATCGAGTAGTCAAGAGGAAGATTGTCAATAATCTGAGTGTCACCCTTATCCAATATACCAGGAGCACCAAGAATACCAACCCAAGGCTTAATGCCTGTTGCGGCTTCAAGTTCCTTTGGCTGAATGGAAGCCAACACTCCACCTACCATTAAGTCCTTCTTTTTTTTAACCAACAGTTTTGCGAAGTTAATGGTTTCTACCGTAATGTCCCAATAGAATGTAAACAATGTGGTAACGCCCACTCTGTCCCATTCTGGTTCTTTCTTCCAGATACCCTTCCAATAGAAGTCTTTCCACTCTGTCAGTTTTGCCAACAGAATCAATTCCATATCAGACCGCTCAATTGCAATTCTCTCAGCGGCCTCTTTCTTTCTAGTCTTTATGTACTCTATAAACTCGTCGCGCTTCAACCACCAATCGATGCTTTTATCTGTCTTTTCAAAATCTTCTATGCATCGGTCGGCAATGCGCTCTATAACAAATGTCTTTAAGTCACCTTTATAGAAAGTAACATCCCATCCACCTAAGTTCTTATAATAAGTGGAAAGCTTCATTAGGCCAATAGGAGGGTACTTATTGGCATAATTAGGTTCTATCAGAAGTACTTTCTTTCTCTTAGATTTCATCATTAAATTCTTTCACAATTAGCCTTTCCATTTCGGCAATCAACTTTTGGTCGTGTTCATTGTCCGGGCAGAATGAGTTCAATACCTTAAACACACGACGTAGCAACCATATTTCGCTTGGGTCGAGCACGTTGTTCAACGGTGCAATAATATCCTGCTGACCAAGTAGCGGCGTTGATGTAGGCGTTACAATACGCTGACCAGGAATCAGGGCTTCATGCTGATAGGTTGCCGGTTCTTGAACAGAAACAGGCTCCGATGGATTTGATGTCGTCGTTGAAGGTTCAGTTGTGTTATCAGTAGCCGACGGGAATTCTATGTTTGTTTCCGTAGGAGTGATTGGCGTAACAGGTGTTGTCGTAGTCTCTACATTGCTCGCTGGAACATCAATAGTTGCAGTAGTCTCTTTTTTAACACTTGTGGGCTCCTGCTTGGTTGGCGTTGTAGGTCTTAACTTCTCCTCACCTTTTGCCTTTGCTTCAATAAACTCAGGCTGATACAGAAGAAGCATTCGTTTGATAGCCTCAAAACCGAATGAGGTTTTTAATAGCTTTTCGAATTTTCCTATACCTCTATTATTTATTAAATCTTTTGCGTTATAATCGCCTGGATTGTTGGTTACATTGATACGTTGGATTCCTTCCTTTATTTTGTCAATACTCTTCTTCGCCTCATTGGCCTTAGTGTAAAGAGTCTTGAGGTTCTCGAAATAAATTTTCAAGCTATTTTCTAAAGCTCTGGATTCGGGTGTTGGAACCAATCCATCGCGTGCTCCATTGGGACGAATATGGGGATGAGTCACGAAAAACTCACCATAGAAGTATGAGTTTCCTCTATCTTCCTTCCAATATTTTGTACCGGAGAGGAGTGTAGCGTCACCTATCTGAATATTATGGGCTCTGAGTCGAATACCGGCGAGTTTGTCATCCTTTGGAATTTGGATGGTATATTTCGTAAGTGCATACCATCCCCAACCTAACAGGCCAAATTTTCTGTCTTCAATTTCGAAATATTCTAGGTTGTTAATAACGTCCTTTGTACCAACAATCTGAAGACCGTATTGCTTTTCTATTTTGGTTGTTCCAACAAACACCTGAACCTTTTCCAACCCCTCGTGACGCGATTTGAATTCTGGTTTGTCTGCCGTACTCTTATAAATAAGCAAATTCTTAAACTCTGATTTGTATTCAACAGGGGCAACATCTCGCAAATAATCAATTATGGCACTAGAATTCAACAAAGAAGGCGCAGCATCATCTTTTACTCCATTTAATTCTACTTCGAAGTAATGATCTGATTCTTCTGCAGGAATAGACTCTCTCTTTGTACACTCATTAATGACATAGGTAGCAAGGTAGTCTTCTTCCTCCTTTTCAACCATCTGCCATATTTTATCTACGTCAAAAGTAATTTGAGTTCCAATTGACTCACCTCTTGCAGAAGTGCGGAAAATAAGTTCATGACAATAGCCACCACCAACCAAACGGCCAATACCATACATGCCGGCTTGACTCACACCGTCTTTGTTTGATGGAGAAATATCGAGCAGCGTGCGTACTGCATTTGCAGATTCTATACCAGCACCATTATCTTTAATTTTAATGACCTTGTGCTTAACATCAATATCGATATTTACCACGCCGTCTTTGGCTTGATTTAGGACGCGGGTATCAATAGCCTTGTTGATAGAATCAAGGGCATTCTGAACATACTCACGATAAATGGTTCTTTCATCGGAGTACAGCTGAAACATCAGCATACTTAAAATCTTTTTCCTGACCTCGGAGGAATAATTCAGATTATTTTCCATAATTGTAATTTGTTTTAGCCATTGGGGAATTGTTTGTAAGCAGGTCTTGGGAACTTCACATTCACAAGAGAACGTAAAGCAGGATTAGAAATAATGTACTCTCCTGGTGACAGTCGGGTCATCATGTTCTGATAAACTTTCGGTATGTATCTATAGTCGGGTTTAGATACTTCAATAGCGTTTGTTCTACCGTAGGCCTGTGTGGCACAGTTACCTTTCACTCTATCGTGAATGGCACTACGGAACTGCTCGACAGAGAAAAGAATGATTCCCAGCGAGCGACCACGTTCTGCAATATCAAGCAGTTGTTTCAGAATAGGAGAGTTCTTGGGGGCATCACTTGAAGCGTACTTGTTCAACTCATCCACAAAGAGGATAATCTTGTCAGGGATATCATTTCTATCGCCATCAAGTTTTAAGTCATAGATAGCACGGGCCACAGTTCCAAATACAAAACTTTGGGTATTGCCGTCAAGTCGGGCAATATCAATCACCATAACGTTATTTGCCCTAAGATGATTCTGAATCTCGTTAGTTAAGTCAACTTCATTAACGAGACTTTTACCGAATACATCGTTAGAAATGGCCTTGCGAATACACCTCTTAAACTTTCTCCAGCTGACAACTTGAATTTCTTTCTTCTCGTCAGTAGTACCGCCTGCTTTAGTATATTCATCAATAGTCTCTTTCAGAGTTTCCCACTTTTCAATGTTCTTGAATTTACCTTCTTCGTTCATAATAAAGTTGGCACATGCTTCCAAAGTATTCGTGGGGTCTTCTTCATTAGCAAGCAACAAGTCGAGTTTGTCTTTGTTATCGGCAAATGTGAACTTGTATGTAAAAGCTTTCTTATCCCTCTTCTGCTGCTCAATGTCACTTGGTGCAGCGTATGACTGAACCTTTGCAACATCGCTCTTGCTATAGGGGTAGTAATAGCGGACATTCTCAAACGGAGTGTCTGTTAAACCAAGATCTGAATAAATCTGTTTATCTTCGCTGCTCAGACCCTGATTCGGCTCGTCAATTGCCATTAGGTCACGGCCTTTCACATTGAAGAACACAAAAGCGCATGTGTCACCATTTTCTGTGCGGAACTTACTCTGAATGGCTCTGAGCAAGAACATAGAATAAGAGGTCTTAGCTGCCAAACCAGAGATACCAGAGATGTTGATGTGCGCACCATCTGGACCAATTAGGAAATGAGAATCTAAGATGACGCGAATCTTAATCTTATCTTCGCCCTTGTACATTTCAAGATAGCCGCAGACAAGCGGATTCTTCACATCATCATCAGTCAAACCTAATGCCTTCTTCACTTCTTCTGGTTCACAAAGTGACACCTGTTGGCCGTTAAGAACTGGCGTGTATATACCGGCAGTATTGCCGCTTACACGCGCACGAACATAATTCATTCCTAAGCGATTCATATTTCCAATCTTCTCATCCGTGCTGCCGAAGTCGCTGGAAATATATCCAGTAAAATGGCTGGGAGCATCAGTGATATGATTGATTTCCTCAATCACGCCGAATGTGATTGAACCCGATTCGTGGTTCACCTTAACCACATCGAACGGACTCAGAATCTGCTTCTTGTCTGTCCAGAAATAAAACTCGTCAATCGTTGACGGACATTTCTCGGTAGCTGAGACTTTTCCTATTACTTTTGCCATTTAGAATAAATTTAAGATGATGTCAGAATTATAATACTTTGATTTGCAGAAGGTCTCTGTGAGGTAAACAGGATAAAGATGATTGGCCCAACGAGTATCGTTGCCGTAGCATACTGGATAGGCCTCTTTGATAAGATTCGCACTAATGATGTTTATCAGGTCAGTCTCAATCTGTTCATCTTCATTGATGATAACCATCTCGCACTTTACCACATCAGAGAAATTTGTTTCGCGAAAATCGCTATTACGCAGACGCAGATACCAAACGGCATATTGAACACCGTTTGCTTCTGAAGTATATCGGTAGGCCTTAGTTCGCTCAAATGGTTTGAGGTTTGCTATTGTCTTCGAGAGGCGGGGGCCTTCATAATCGGGGAGCAGTTCTGGGTCAAAACGCTTTGAAACGCCAACAACGTAACGGTAGTTCTCGCGGAGCATCGTTTTGTCTGGGCGGTTGACGTTTGAGAAACTGGGGTTATATTCCAGAGACCCATCTTTAATAAGGTAATGCTCATCGTCCAGACGATTGTGAGCACAGAGGTCAGCAACTAATCTTTGTTCCTCATCGGTCATTTCTGCCTGAATCTTTGCTGTTCCTCTATTCTTATAGTTGTCCTTATCAGAATTGAACTTGTCTTTCTTATCTGTTTTGTAAAGCAGAATCTTGTCAATCTTAATGCCAACCTCACCAACATAGGGAAGCCTGCTCAACTCTTCATTGATTTCATCACAATAAAGACGGCAGAAATCCTCGCCTTCATCATCAACATCGAAGTCGTCTGGCAAGGAGATAACTATTTTGTGGTATGTTTGGTAGGGATGGAACGTATCACGATCTTCGCGTTCGCAGCAGCCAACAACTATCTGACCAGCAAGCACAGGGAAAATCTTCTTGCCAATAGCCATATCGTCAACCTTGTAAACGTGGCGCGAACCATCAAGGAAAAAGCAGAATATGGGGCGTGAATAGTCAATAAGCATACGGTCTATAACTACCGTAGGCACAAGGGATAAGTCAGATTCTGCGATACGACTCTTATTGCGCGTAGAGGCAGGCTTATCGTCGTAATCCAACACATCTGTATCGAAGATATTCAGGCTCACCTTATTAGTTTTATAGCAAAGGTAGTTGCCTTCACCCTTCTTGACGATGTAATCTAATATTTTACCCATATTACTATTTTATTGAAAGTTATTTCAGTGCAAAGATAAAAAATATTTTGAAATCGCACAAATATTTTTTGGCAATATTTGCCATATTGCGCATAGTTTAACTTATATAAACACAGTAGGTTGAATAATAAAGTATTTTTAACTAAAATTCAGATGTAACAATTTCGTTTTATAGATACTGTGGATATTTGCACGTTTTTTATACAACATCTATGGCAATGTATTTGTTGCCAACGCTATATATGCATTAGTAACTAGTTCCTATTTAAAGAAACGTATACGGACTGCTTTGACAATGTGGTGAGGGGATTAATGACGAGACTCAGTCGCAAACTATTGCAGAAAGCTGTCACCACCTATAGAAGTACTTGCATTGTTGATACAGGAAGGGTGAAGATATTTGTGGTTTTGTTTGCTTCTTTATGAATTATTGACCCTCAATATTGATTATAACTTTAATGACTGTTTCTTTTGTGATTCCCTGCATAGGATCAGTCAGAATGACATGCTCCTTGTAGAACGAAGGGAAGTCGTCACAGTCATCGAGGATGACATATTTGTATTGCATGGGATTTTTCGACGCATATAGCCGCAACCATTCGCCGATTTCCAATCCTCTAGTCCCATATGGATAAACGGATTCGCTATACTTCTGGTGGATGATATCTACGAATCTGGTATATTCCAGACCAGGTGTAAAGCTGTATATCTTACCAGGAAGCTGTCGCTTTTCCCATAGCCGATTCATCCAATCCCAACCTTTGAATCGCCACGTAGAAGATATGATAATCTTTACATCTGGTATGTTTTTGATAATCTCAGCCAAATTCTTAACCGCTTCTGGATCAAAGAGGGCACCATCTTCATCCGTATCACCTTCATCGTGATCTATCAGAAAGTTGCTGTAACGTATAGTATTCAAGACGCCATCTATGTCTAAGAATAGATAACGTTGAATTCCATCGCCATCTGTTCCCTTATGTTGGCTACTCTCGTATTTTACAGCATATCTATTGTGCATAATGTTCATATTACGTCCTGTTATTCTACGACTATTTCGTCTAGTATTTTCATAAAGTCACGAAGTTTCTGTTTGCTTTTGGAAATGAGTGAATAGATCGATAGAGGAGTGTCATCTGTAGGTGCTTCTTCTTTTGTGATTAGAACAGGAGCGGTTTCTGGAGTCTTAACTGGAGCCGTAACGTTATCTTTCCAGGATTGTTTTTTCTTGTTTGAAGCCGTTATCTTCGCTTGCCTTACCTCCAAAGCCTGTTCTATACTTGATTCCGCATCAGTTTTCGTTGGAAAAACTTTAATCCACAGGTAAGTCCGACGGCCATCAGCAGCTTGCTCACAGAAGGTCATACCACCTCTGACCACAGCTTGAGCTTCCTTATCAGCATACTCGTCCTGCTCCAAAACTAATCTTTTTGCTGTTTCTAAAGTCATTTTACCATCCAAATAGTTCGTTCATTGTGCAACTTTTTACTTTTGTAGTTCTAACAGTCGGTTTGTCTTGATTGGCAAAAAGCGTAGGCTGATTGTCTGAGTCAAGATCCTTATGTGTACATCCCTCTGCAAACTTGGCCACGAAGCGATTCAATTTTCTGGAGAAAGAAATGATGAGATCGCCACGACTACGTGTCATTCCGACCAGAAATACTTTCTTGTCATTATCAACTTGAGTAGTTTCGCTGTCGATATGGTTGCAGAAAGGCAAAAACCCTTTGTCAAAGTCAAGTCCCTTTGAACCATGATAGGTCATCAGAGTTATCATAGGCGTAGTATCGAGGAAGTTCCCAAAACCATTACCAACGTAGCGAATCGGAATGCCATTTGCTTCCAGATGGTCATTCAAATTGTTGTAATCCAGGTTACCATGCTCGTCATAGGTACACTTCCATGTCGGCTTGTCTGCGTCTATAAGTGCTTTGTCGGCAAAACTCAGAATTTTGCTGTGGGATGGCAATAAAATGGCAACACTATCTGTAAGACGCAAGGATTCTTTAGCCTCTTTCATGATAGCAGAGACTTCCTGCTGCTGATTCTTAGCTTTCCATAATCGGATCATGATATTCTTCTTTGTCATTGATACCCGTCCTTCCTGAATAATCTTCATTTCCGGCATCACATCATTCGCAGCCTCCATCACAAAACGACTCAGACGATGAACGATGTTCAGACGAGTAACAATTGGATGCAGTATTGTCTGGATGTCAGCTTCTGAGCAGGTCGGCTTCTTCCATTTGGGATCCACCTCATATATCTGCTGGTTGGGATCACCGCCAATAATCACACGATGGGCACGATTGGCAATATTACTAAGAACCTTGGGTGACAAATCCTGTACCTCGTCACAGATAATACAGTCGTATTTCATCTTTGTCTTGTGCTCCTTCTCAAACTCATACTGGGTGACCACCTTGATATCGTTGATATGCATCTGTTGGAGTGCAGCCTCTATCATGTTGATTAGGGCATGAGTGAACTCTACAAAGATGATTTTGGCACCGGGATTCTTTTCTCTGATTTTCAAAGCTGCATAATACAACAGCATGGTCTTACCAGAGCCAGGGAATCCGATGATCAACTCATTGTCACTTCTATTGATGAACTCATTCAGGAAGTTACGCTGCTCCCTGTCAAGTTCGTTTTCAGGGATTAACCAATTCATACTTCAACCTCCATTTTTTTGGTGATACTTACAAGATTGTCCGCATTAAAGCCGAGAGAGTTCTTACGATTATTCCTTGGTGCCTTCACCTCATCCGGCAGTTCTCTGCCTAAACTACGGGCTACTGACTGCAACCAGCTATACTCATAATCTTCCATCTGTCCCTGATGGAAATAACGCATCAGGATATTGTAGGCCTGCTCGAAAAGTTCATTGGCAGCATCTTTGTCCTCTTCTTCATCGTAAATCTCTCCTAAGATGATAAGTGCAGCCGGCAAATCGGCCTTCAGTTCGATGGCTCTCTCCAGCTCCTTTTTTGCCTCTCTGTATTTGCCAATCCGATACAGATCATGTCCGAGGTTTGAATGCGGCCAGGGATTCTCTTCGTCAGCCGCGATTGCTTTTCTGAAATTGTAAATGGCTTTACTGATGCTACCGCAGTTGTGATACAAAACTCCAAGGCGATTGTACATATTGTCCTGTGGATAGTATTTCAGCTGCATTTCCAACACTTCGGCCTCCCGGTATTCGTTTTCAGCATTGGAATAGGCATTCCTCAGCTTTACTAATGAGTCCTTGGTGGGAATGCCACCATTCTTATCAGCTGCAACATACGTTTCGCGCTCAGCCAACATAATCATTCTTTCGTTATCTGTCTGGTAGGTGTTTGCAAAAGGGTTCTCGGACTCCACGGTGCATACTTCACCCTGACAAGTAGCATGAACAGAAAGCACCTTATCAGCGTTCATTTCCAAAATGACCTCGATAGGTGTGTTTACGGGGAATGCATTTCCGTCTGGAGTTTCAATGCGAAGATTGGCCAGCATTTTTTTCTCGTTGCTGACACATACAGGAATCTCGATGCAATCTTTTTCAATTTCTCCAGTGTTAAACCTATTGATTTTGACAGCCGGAAATGGAATCTCTGTGCCAGCTGCAATAACAGGAACAGAATGGTTATCCTTAGTGATTATCACTATAGGCTCACTAGTAATAGGTCGTACCATTGATATGTCAAAGGCATTGGTCATCAAGGAGTGGATGGCAGCTCCCTGTGATACTAGTTTCTGCATGTCAGGTGGTAACAGCATTCTGGTTCCTTCGCCAAAGTACTCTTTGATGCTACGCTGCACGAAGGGATTCTTGCTGGAGCCGCCAACCATCATTACATAATCTATTTCATCTTTAGACACATGGGCTTTCTTGATGGCAGAATTGATGGTTGCATAGACGCTGTTATACCGTTTCTGTCGCTTGACAATAGTAGTTGACTGATAAATATTCTTTTTGAAGAATACCTCCATCGTATGGATAAACTCGCTATAAGTCAACGTAAACGAATCCTGAGTCAGTTGTTTATAATCCGTATAGATGCTAACCGGAATTTCGATAGTACGGCCTCCATTCTGGGCAATAACAGTATCTAACATTCCTTTGTCATCCAAAAGGAATTCACAGTCCTTACAGATCTTTATCTTCAACAGTTCCGCAATTCCCATCAGCTGAGAGGCTATTACTTCTCTCTGACTTTCACTGTACTCGTCCTCTTCCATGCCGTTGTTCTTCAGTAACGAGGGAAGAAGATAATTGTTGGCAATATAGCGGTCAATGTCATTACCTCCAAGTTCAGTGAACTGTGAGATTGATAGGTTCTTTGAGTGACAACCCTGATAGTCAGCACTGATTTCAAGGATGGAAATGTCACAGGTTCCTGCCCCGAAGTCAAAAACAAGGACTTTTGGATTGTAGCCCTCATTGAGTTCTATAGGCTCCTTATATGATTCATCAGGATTGATGTAACCAATGAAAGCAGCATTAGGCTCGTCTATCAGATTCTTTCCTGTCATGGGAATTCCATTTGCCTTCAAAGCATCAAGCAGATCTTTGCGCTGATTGCTCTCAAACGATGCTGGAATGCTGACAGCATAGTGGATTTCTGTGTCAGCACAGGCTTTCTCGACACAACGTTTCAGCTGCTTGAAGAAGAAACATGTGGCATCCTGTGGGGACTTGATTTGTGATTGCTGGCTATTGTACCAGACTGGGCCGAGATCTGTTCCAAGACTCATCTTGAATGAATGCCAGATATTCTCGCCAAAGGTATAGTCAGGATTGCCTTTCAGTTTGTAGGCACCTTCTCCAACCAGAGGAGAACCATCATGGTTAATGGCTATTACAGTTGGCATCAGCTCTGATTCCACGATATTCCCATCTGGTTCTTTCTGTACCAGATGGAGCGTTTTACACTCCACCTGTTTGCTTTTGGCGTTGTAACTGGCTACGGATACAACAGTCGTGCTGGTTCCGAAGTCAATACCCACAAATGTCTTTCCCTTCTGATTCTCGACAGCATCAGCTGGAATCTGGAATAACTGGTTTAAACTTAACTTTCCCATAATCAATTTTTCTTATCATCAAAGTAGTCATCTTCCTCTATTAAACAAGGTTCTGCGAATTTAATTGCTTTTAAATGTAACTTCTCATAAAAGCGGCTGCGAGAACTTCTATCCATCGCAATCATTCTTTTAGCACCTTCTTCTGTCTCCTCAAATGCCAAGGTGTTGCGAATACCCATGCTGCCAGCAACAGCTTCCACGTCTTGATTAGCGCCGATATAGGTGAATGTCCAACCTTCGTGGCGCAGTCCTTCAACAAGAGACTTGATCTGTGGGCCAGACCAATGAGTAGAGGAATTCTCATAGCCGTCAGTGATGACAGTAACTAAGACTCTGTCTTCAGGAGTCAACTTTCTTTTGAGTTCAGAGATCATTTCTCCCATAGCGTCATAGAGAGCCGTGCAACCATAGGCCACATAGTCTTCCTTTGTAATCTCCTTCACTTCGTCGATAGGAGCAACTGAATACTTTACCTTCAGATAATCCTTACCTGAGTTAAAGGATGCGAGAGTAAGGCACTGCTGCAGTTCTGGATGGTCTTTCTGGCCCATACGGATTGTCTGAATGGTTTCGTTGGTACCACTGAGTGCCTGATTGTAGATACTTTCCATTGAGCCTGAGGCATCAAGGATGACAAGATTGATAATTCTTTTAATTTCCATAATCTTTGCGTTTAAAAAGTTTCACGATGCAAAGATAGGAGTAAAATCTACACAAAACAAGAAAAATGGAAATGCAAGGCTTGCAACACCTTTGCACTTCCATTTGATTTATCTAATGAATG